>Ga0265294_10002883_pt1 | contig 22325 bp, 32 predicted proteins | sample MunlanPumphouse3_FD_192504 | JGI IMG/M metagenome (GOLD analysis project Ga0265294, IMG submission 192504) | Groundwater microbial communities from a municipal landfill in Southern Ontario, Canada - Pumphouse #3 | ecosystem: Environmental > Aquatic > Deep subsurface > Groundwater | place... | reverse complement strand
GGACGGGGTTTGTTATTCTTCGATTAAGTTAAAACTATCTTTACATTTATCACAAAACTGTTTCCCTGCTTTTATTGTATTGCCACAACATTCACAAGTTGTAGAATATGAATCGTCCATACGTCATCCCCGTTCTTATCCTGTCCTAGGACTGGGTAGGAGATTATTTCTTGGATATCATTGATTTCAACCACAATATCAGGTGCATTATCCTTTTCGGCATTTTTTTTACTTTTATGAAAATTAGAAAAGCAAAACATATCTTTATCAAAAGCTAAAACTTTTAAAAAGTCACCATCATAATCTTTCACAATGCACCCAACCCTTAATTCCTTGCCCTTAATCATTACTTTTTCTTGTGTCATTTTAGTTCCTCCGATAGTTCAGGGTTTTCGTATATGTGTTTCCACCTATTGTCAAGGAAATGTTTTGACTCATATATGTTGCCGATTATTTCGCCATAACCAAAACAACTATCTGTATCCCAAGAACCGTTTTTTCGTTTCCACCTAATAACAAAAGATGGTGCTAAATAAAAAACTTCCCCTATATTTCCTTGGGGGTCTTTTAGCAAATCTCCTTCGTAAATCTCTTTACCTTTACCCTTTTTGTCTTTTAGTCCTGTGTATTGCATAAGGATAACATTGCCTCTTTTAGAATAATTTTTCCATTTACTAAGAGGCTTTTGATTCACTATAAAAACTTGTTTTGACGATAAATTGAATATATCTACTTTATACATCTTTTTATCTTCTTTATCCCAAGCTCTAAACTTAATATCTCTATTCATTTGTTCCCCTCCATAATCTTTTTTACTACGTCCGGCGATTATTTATACGATTATATATTCTATTAAGCTCTTTCTCGGTCATGAGATTCGGTTTAAACTTACCCTTTGCCCACCGATCAATCGTCATACTTGACACACCTATCTTTCCGGCTAGCGTTTCTTTACTCATAGTTTCTAAAATTCCTTGCACAACTTTTTTTGTTTCCATAATTAACTCCTTTTTCTTATAAATTTATATTAACACTTTGTAAACATTTTGTCAAGCATTTTTTTGTTAAAATTCTAAAGTACAATCAAAGTATAAAACTAGATCCGCCGCCTCTGCGCCGCTGATAGCCTCAGTGACGATATACGCCGCTTTTTTCTTATCAGCCCGGGACATCGCTGAGTACAGCTTCCTTGCTTGGTACTTCGACATATAATCGCCGGCGTCATTATACGCCACCTTAAACACATCCAAAAAGCGCCTAATCTCTGGACTGTCGGTTTTCTTTACACTTTGTCTTAAAAGTTCTCGATAACTCATCGTGGTAACGAATGGTAACACGTGGTAACAGCGTGGTAACAAGAAAAACTCAACAACCTATTGACTTTCTCAAAATTTGTTACCATGTTACCATTTTTGTTACCAAAATATATGTATCCTAGATATAGACTTTTTTCTTTCCGGCCAACTTTTAAACTCCATAAGTCAAATATATGAAAATCTGTGGTAACATGGTAACAAATCAAATTATTGTAATACTGCATTATATTTCCTCTGTTACCGCGTTGTTACCATGTGTTACCATGTTACCATTGTCTACTAACTGCCTGATTTCGTCTGGCGCGTTAGAATAATCGAACGTCACGCACTTTCGGAGATGCCCTTTTATCCGCACGGTTTCCCGGCCGTCGATATACCCCGGCTCCTCTTTAAGGTAATCCCTGATCGCCGACGACTTAAACGGCTCAATCCCACGCGTCTTGCGGTACTCCTGCGACCAGATAGTATATAGACCATGGAAGTATAGATAAATTATCCCGTCTTTAAAGTCATATAACGTATCCGATATACGACCAAGCGACTGGAAAACTAGCAGATCTTCCAAGAAAGTAGATATCGCTTGTTCCTGTTGATACTCGGATTCAACTCGTTTAGATTCGTGGGTCAAAAGTTTCTCAAAGTCAATGTTTGATCCAAACGCGGTACGATTTCCCGCTGCGACAATAGCATAATTTATAGCGGTACGATCGTCAACGCCGGCAACGTCGGTATAATACTCCTTTGCGGTATGAAGGTACTCCATAAACTCTGGTAGAAGTTTCTTTTTATGCCGTAAAATTTGGAGTATATGCCCAGAAAACTTCATGCGTTGCGTGGTGAACCAGTTAAAATGGTTTTCTTTCCGATGTTTTTTGCTAACAACCACGACGATGCACCGGGTAAGGAACGCGTTATCTTCCGGCGTTTCTTCTCCAGATATGATCAACGTACCGCGAATCTTTGCTTCCCTGATACCGAAATCGCTTTTAATACCTTTCCCGGCCGACTGGCGGTTATACGCGTTACGAAAGAACCCGTTCTTGTAAGTTATCTGTTTTGTGTTGCGGTACTCATCGATAAACATTGGAAGCGACGAGTAATACGCTAAATATCGCTGTATAGCGACCGCAGTCGTGTCGGACGCCATTTTCCCTGCGTTCTCAACCCCAAAGAAGTTTATCATCCACTCTGCGATAGTCGATTTTCCTGATCCCCGGCGCCCGGTGATAAACATAAAAGGAAAACAACCGTAAGAGGCGAACACTTCTTCAAGGAAACATACCGATGTAACCCACCCAAGGCAAATGTTAGCCTCCATTTCGCCGATAGTATCGACGAGGCGGCGCCTCACTTCCTCTGTATCGAACGCTGCTAGGTTAAGGTACGGTATCCCCTCGCTGATCATCGCGCGGCCGCTGGTGATACCTAGCGGTATAGGTTTAAGCCCTTTCTTCTCTGTCCAAAAGATGTGGTTTTTATCCGGACGAAGCTCTTCGCCGTTAGCCTTTATCGCGACGTTACCAAACAGCCACATCTTCTCTGCCGGGATCCACCCTATATGGTCAGGCTCAATAATATGCCGGCCGTCGTCGTCAAGAAACTCTGATTCCCATATCGACGCTAAATCTTCTCTGTTCCCACGCCAAATATAGTTTCCGTGCGCCAAACAAAACGTCGAGAAACTGTCCGACCCGGTCATACTTTCCGGGGATAGCGAGAACGACGGCGTAGTTTCGTCGAACTCGTTGATAAATATAACTTCCCTAATAATACCTTCAATAGTTTCATGCGTAGCAATAATTTTAATAGTGAAGTTAGATATTATTTCATCTACTTCTGCGCGGTTACGCATCCTCGTTGCGACGTACTTCCCAAACTCTTTACGCACGTGCGATTTTAGATACCGCTTCTTTAGCTTACGTTTAATTAATTGGCGCACTTGCTTGGGTAGTTCATCAAAGAATATGCGCGGTGTTTTAGATTTAGAAATGATGCTTCGCAACTCTTCGGACGTCTTTCCGCAAGCAAGCGCTCCGTCAATATCAATTTTTCCGTTAACGCGCCACCCGTCAGGCAGCCACGCAACGCGACACTCAAACCCTTCTTTATCGAGCATATACGCCATATAATAGGCGTAGTAGTATACGTCATATCGTTTATTTGGGTCGTCTTTATACGACTTAAACGCCGGGTCGTCTTTAACCTCGTTATCAAACATTATAGCAATTTCACGAACTTTATTATTATTTAAAAACTTTAGTAATCGTGGGAAGTGCCGGTCAGCGAACGACGATATACCGGGAACAGCAATAGCGTTAAAACCGTACTGCACCGCGGCCGCGGCTTTAAACTCTCCTTCGGTCAGGATAATCTCTCTGCCGATAGTTTTTTCGTGGTATATCTGTATTTCTACGTCTTTAAATCCTAGTTTATGCGGCCGTAAATGGTAAGCTTTAGAGTTTTTGTCAAGGTAAGGAATGAGAATTCTATCTTCAAGAAGCACTGGCGATAAGTGAAGCGCGCCGGCTTCTTTAAGACATACCCCGGACGACAAAAGGTCTACATCGTTGTGCGCGGAGATAATTTTTTCTTCAAGATCAAGAAGATATTTACCGCCAGAGATAAATCTGTTGTCGTCTATTGTTTGGTCAGTGAACCCGCGTTTCTGTTTTAGTTCGGTACGGTGATGCTCGGAAAGTTTAGCGTTAGAAGTTATAAATTCATATATCATATATCCCCTTTAATAAGGCGCGGACGGGGAAATGAGGCTAAAACCCCGCCCGCAAAGAAACGTTACTCTTCGTCCTGATGATGAGATTCGTCAACGATGATTGGTTTATCGGCAAACGCGTCATACAATTTTTCGCAAGCAGTATACTCTTCCGCAGAAGATTTTCCCGCCGGCGCAACTTTGAACATATAGAACGAGTTACCGTTCTTCTCTTCAAGCCGCGCGGTAAGGTTATACCGGTACGCGAACATGTCCGAGTTAAACATCTTTGCCATAGTAAGAAGCTCTCGCCCAGTGCGTAACGACGTCTTTTTAAAGCTTACCACAACTGGCGTAGGATGTCCCGGGAAATAACAAAAGAAGTTTATATGTTTTGTAGCAAGCGGCGCGTCACCGTTTTCGCCGAACTTCGACTCTTCGATTACACGCGGATCGTTCGGGTCGTTAGACTTCCATATCACGGCGCCTAAATCGAAGTTGTCGTCATACCCTCGATCGCTTTTCTTCTTAGCATTATACCGAATCCACGTTGTAAACTTAAATATCGGTATAAACGTTTCCGGCAATTCGTCACGCGTCAAGCTGTTAATAATCAACCCCTGTTTCATACCTTCTTTTTGTACTGCTTCTGATAACCCTTGCAGCAGCAACCCTCGTGGTATGATATAATCTTCTTTTTCTGTTGGTTCTTCAAACCCGCGCCGCGACTTTGTCACGGTAGCGATTTCAGTTGATTCTTGTTTTTTTATCTTTTTAGCCATGTCAAAACTCCTATTTTTCGTAAAGCCGTAAGCTTTCTTTATAGTAACAACTAATAAACTCCGGTACCCTGTTTCCCTCTTCCATGATCTCTTTAACAGCCGACGACAAACTTGACGAATGAACCGACGTCTTAATGATATCGTCGCGCCCAATCTTTTTTAGAAACGCGAACACTTCCGGCTCATACTCCTTTTTGAAACTAGCGAACAACCTCGGCGTTGTCCGGGTAACAAACCCGACGCCGTCATACCTTGCCGACGACTCTTTATCTTCGTCAATCATCAGTTGCAGCAAGTCGCGTTCAATGTTCTCTAACTCGAACTTAGCCTCTTTATACTGGCCGTCCAAATCGAGAACTTTTGCTTTTTGCTCTTTGTACCTCACAACGAGCATTTTTTCCCGGTTACTACTAACATTTTCCGACATACTCTTCCACCTCCTTTAACACTTCCGACACGCTTCTCGCAACGAACGCCTTCCCTCCGGCTTCGTTGATCAAACGTATCTCATGAGTTTGTATAGGCTTTATAACGCCATTTAGCGTTTTAAGTTCGACAGCGATAAACAACCCGTTGATACAGCAAATTATGTCAGGTGTCCCTTTAGTAAACCTATCGCAAATCTTCTTTATCCATGCGGTAGGATATTTTTTTCTTAACTTTTTAAGTACCTGTTGTTTTATATAAGTTTCATTCATTTGTTATGCCTTAAAAATTCATAAACTATATCAGCTGCGTCACCTTTACGTTGCAAAACTTTGTAAATATCTTGGTCAATAGTGTCCCGGCCAAGAAGATGTATATAAGTACACGCGTTTTTTTGTCCGGGACGATGGACCCTATCTCTAGCTTGCGCGTATGATTCCCATGAATAATCTAAGCTATAAAATATTTCTAAACTACAATTAACAAAGGTAAGGCCATGCCCAGCGGTCTTAGGGTTAGCAACAAGATACTTCGGCGCTCCAGTGAGAAACGCGTCGATAACTTCCTGTCTATTTTTAGTTTTACCATAAAGCGTCACCGCGTCAGTGCCTAACGTATCAGCAATTTTTTCTATTTCGTGCTGAAAGTTCCCCCATATAATAATTTTTTGATCGCCGGCCTCTTCGATAACGTTAACCAACTCACGCATCTTAGCGTTCTCGCCAATTTCTAACGGCTTTCCGTCCTTATCTAAAACAAACCCGGAAAGAATTTGACGGAGCTTCATTAACTTAGTTAACGCGATGTTTGCTGCGATATCTTGGCCGCGTATCTCGGTAATACAAAGTTTTTTCATTTCGTTATAATGCTGTTTCTGTTTACCTGTAAGTTCAACCACACGCAACTCGTCAATCTTCTCTGGCAAATCAAGGCAATCTTCTTTCCTCGCGTAATGGCACCACGGCGCCATACGTTTAATAAGTTTATCCCTGTTTTCCTTGGTGAGTTCATACTTCCACCCTTTAGAGAACATTTCGCGTAACGTCGCCCGGCACGCCACCGTTCCGGGGATACGCTGACTACCGCGAGCAAGGTGAAAATATTGGTTTTGGAACGCGTAAAATGATTTGTGAAAGATATTACCGTCAACGAACTGCATTTGCGCCCAATACTCTGTTTCGCAATTCGGCGCCGGAGTTCCTGACATAACTATCCTATACTTAAACAACGGCTTAACATTAAGAAGTGATTTAGTCGTCTGCGATTTGTGGTTTTTTATTTTAGAACTCTCGTCAAGAACAATCATAAACTTATACCGGCAGAAGAATTTATATAACTCTTTACGTCGTAACCCTTCATAATTAAGGATATATATATCAGCGTCCTTAACTTTCTTATCGTGAAGGTTGCAGTAAGTGTAAGAAGTAAACTTATTTATATCCACCGCCCACGCACCTTCAATTAGCGATAACGGACACACGACAAAAAGTTTTAAGTCTGCATCTTTCTTTTTAAATATTTCATAACACGTCAATGCAGTTAACGTTTTACCTAACCCCATAGAATGGTATATCGCGCCAATACCCCCGTTCTTAACGATAAACTTAACAGCTGAACTCTGGTGATCAAACAATCGCATTGACATAAGTAAACGCCTCTTTTAAAAGATTAAATGATTTTTGGCAAGCTAACAACATGTCCTCGGTAACAAACCGATCCACTTTCCAATGGTGGTGTCGGTTAAACTTCCGTAACTTTGGCAAGTCCGGGTTGTTAGGTATAAAAGTTATATCAAAGTTATGTTCAAGTATTTCTTCTTCGGTATATCCCCACTTAATGTTTTGGAGTTCATCTTCTTTATCATAAGTGCGTTCAAACGTGCCAAACGGCGTAACTTTTCGCATTTCTTGTACTGTTATAAACATTATTTACCTCCTTGTATATATTTTTGTATATATGATTTAGTTTCTTCTGGCAGTTCCTTCCCTGATACAACGTAGCTTATCCCGGCGTTATACGCGATAAGAATATTTCTATCTGTCAAATATTTTTTGTAGTGTTTTATCATTTTTGGTATACGAACGTGTAAGTACCAATCGGCGATTTTACGGTTTATGGCTGGATCAAAAAGATCATCTTGTGTATAAGTTTCTTTTGGGTTAAAATTATTCCACTCCTTTAAGCAAATTGGAGTTATTTGATACAGGCCGCGTGCGTTACTTGTTGAGTTGTAAGCCTTTGGGTTGCCGGAACTTTCGATGTTTTTAATAATATCAAGGTCAACTGCGTAAGCTGAAAAACATTTTAGCAGTATAATAAATATTAAGATGCGCCTCATTTTAATACCTCCTCTTTTTTTGTTAATTCATATTAACAAAATGAAAACATTTTGTCAAGTCTTTTTTTTGTTATTACTCGCATAACGGGAATTTTATTCTGTTACCTAACTCATATATTTTTTCATATTTTTCTTGACACGACACGCAATATATGCCTCGGCAAGAAAAAGGTAATACAGACTTACATTCCAAACAGTACCGTTTTTTTATTTCCCGATTGTTATGTCGGAAACTATTTTTATCGTTATATCTTCCCCCGTTCCCCACGGCGTTTTCACCTTATCCCCTTCGACAGTTGCAGTAAACTCCCTATGAAACGCGCACCCATATAAGAATAGAACTAATACAAATATACTAAGCTTCTTCATCGAACCAGTACCCCGCTACTTCCAGTTGCGGTATATCGTGGAACGCTCGGTTAAGATCGCTTGGCGACGGTTTCGCCGGCAAATCAAACCCGAACAAATACCGCAGATGTATAGACTCCCGTTCTGAACAATACTTTTTAATTGGATTGTTTATCTTTTTAAACCACGGCACTTTTATAATACTGTAAAGAAATTGTCCGGCGATGCCCAGGAAGTCGTACCCGGAATATATCCCTGGCTTTCCCAACTCGCTTTCAATTAGCATTTGCCACTCTCTTTGCTTAGAAGTCTTTACTCGCCAGAACTTTAAGAAGTTTTCTTCAACAAAATATTTCTTAGCGTCAACTTTTCGGTACCCTTGCGGATCCTGCGACGCTATCTCGGTCGGGCTAATAAAGCACGCTATATGATTATAGTTGCCTTTAGAGTGCGACTTTATCCGTGAAGATAGAAACGTACCGCTTCGATTATCCACCAGAACTATTAAAGGGAACTTTTCGGCAGGAAGATCTTTTAACTCAATTATTTTTCTCATCTTTTTTTAGTTGTATTGCGAACCGCATAACCTTTATTAATTGTAACCTATCTAAATATTTAAACAGCTCGTTTAGAAGCCGTATTGTTTCGCTCTTTTTTATTTTATGTAACCCTTTACCATGTCCATTTATTTTTATCATATTCTTTGGATGTTAGTAACCGGCCGCCGACATCGTAATACTCAACCTTACATTTCTCGCAATAATGCGAGTTACTTTCTTTTGCCCATTGTTTCATTTCGGTATTACATTCCGGACACTTCATTTTATAAAAATCTTTAAAACAGTAACTGCCCAAGTAATGGAAGAACAAGTTAACGCAGTAAGAATTGTAATAATAACGCATACCGCCCACGTCGGACGCTTTATCAAGCTATCCTTAATCTCTTTGATATCAGAGACAATACCGTTGATTTGCGCTGTGTGGTGCGTCACTTCTGACTCTAGCCGTACTCCTGTTGGGCAATTATCCATTTCTTTCTACTCCTTGTTCGTTAAATTTCAAACTCCCATCTTGATCTAAAACTCCTTTATTTTTAAGACTATCGATTGCAAGAGTTTCGATAATGCTTGTTTTTTCTTGGTTGATTAGTTTCGTTCTTTTATACTCTTTTAATTTTTGACTAGATTTGTTGATTGATATTTTACCTTTATCCAAGAACCACCCTTCCCGCTCATCGTCTGCCGGCAACTCCGACGATTCAACGTTGACGTAAACCGCGTTTTTAGGTGTAGCCAGATCTAAACCATCAGGTGTTATTGGATAAATAACACCAACGCTATTGTCGCCATTATCAATTATTCTAACTTTCATTTTTCCCCCTTTTATTATTGTTCACCTAAAAATAAAAGCATTATTTCCGGCGCGTCGTAAAGACCGTCAACGTTTGCAATTAACACCTGGCAAGAACCGACCGCCTTTGCCCGGATCGTGTTCCTAGTTCCATTAGTGATGTTAACGGATAAATTACCGCTCATACCGACAACAATATAATTTGTATCAGCAAAAGGAACTTTAAACGTAATAGTATAATTGCCTGTACCATTATCAGTTATCGCCGCAACATTAAAAGATTTGTTTACCGCTATCGTTCCCGATCCGTTGAAACTTATAAACCCTCTAACTTTTGTATCATAATCCACATCACAATCGTTTGTTATCCTATCTGCATCAATATCCCCACTAGCATTATTGTAAAAACTACCTATTCGCTTATAATACGTCGCGCCGGTCGGCGTTGTCGCGTTAGTTGAGATCACCGCGGTAAACGTCGTCGCGTTTGCGTCAAAAACTAAATAGACGTAATATAGCGTTGAGTTAGCTTCTGACCCAGTATCTATATCCCCCCAATCAAGAGTTAAGTCGCTACTATTAACGCGTAACCTCACTTTACTCCCGCCGGCAAACACAACCGCACCGCTTCTAACATAAATATCGGCCGCGCCTTTATACTCTAACCGGCACCCGCGCATATAATCACTTAAGGCTTCTAAAACCGACGCGCTGTAACTCTGCACGTCGCCCGTTGCACCAATGAACGTTTGAAGCGATTCAATCTCGTCGTACCCGACATTAACGCTCGCCGCTTCCATATAATCAACGCCGTCAACTATATCTGTAAAACTTTTAACGCTGCTAGGATATTCTGACATATTAACTCCTTTGTCTTAAATCAGTTATTGACTGTTCTAACCGGCGCAACTTTGCTGCGGCCTCTAATATTCCGCTATTGCCAAGCTGTATGTCAAGGTGAAACTTACCTTCTGACTCGCTTATCTGATAACTAACCTTGTACAATTGGTCGCTGAAAAGGTTACCCCATAACTCGTTTGACCCGCCGTTTGCGGTGGTTCCCCAAAGAAGATTTGACCCTCCGTTAGCGGCAGTACCCCAAACGTTATCCCTCTCTTCCGAGTTTGGATCTGAAACGGCTATTTTACCTATTGGTAAAGAATCTTCTAACCGTAACGCTACGTTAGGAACCTTTATCCGGAGAACAGTCTTAGGCCGGGAATAAAGGTCTAATTGCGCGCTAATAAACTGCGCCGACACGCTAGACGTTGTAATAGACGAGTTCATCATAATTTTTTCTGCTAAGTAGTACCGCGACTGACTATCGCTATTTTGCCCGCTGTTCCTATGATCGCTACCACCCTCAAAATATATTTTGTTAATTAACTGGTTTCCGTCAGTACGTTTCTCGTAACTCTCAACGTCCATTCCGGCGCGAAAAATTTTACGTAATGTAACTCTTTCAGCCAACCAAAAGAAACTTAAATTCTCGTCAACGCCATACTCTATCCCGCCGGCGATCTCAGCTAACGTGCTTAACGCGTCAGATACCGACGACTTAAAGGTTATGCTGTCAACGCTGAACGCTGTTGAATTTATGGTGCCTTTTGTTATATCGGTGTTAGCAGCAATAAACGTGTCAGCAATCGAGTCAACTATATCGCCAATACTTGAACTAGTGTAAGTTTTATCTGACCCTGTATCTTGTACCACAACATGGTCGAGAAGGTCGAAGTATCCGCGCACGTCAAGACGTATCTCTTGGCCTATCTTCAAAGTAGGTACAATGCTTGCCACCCATCCGCGATACACCAGTTTAGTAGTGCTTCCGCTCTTAACGCGAATTTGTATATCGTCGCCGACAACGAACTTAATGTCGCAGTACCCCATAGCAAGACTAATATTACACCGGCCGCACCCGCCGATCCTGTTCCACTCCCAAGAAACAGACCTAACCCACGGCGTTAAATACTTCCGTAACTCGCCGCTGCTGTTCCTTAACTCCACGTTATAATTATGAGCGTACTCTGTCATATTAATACCAAGCGTCCCTATACTCAAGTTTAACTGTCGCTCCGGCCGTACCGGTATATTCTATCGTGTTATCTCCCGGATCCAAAGTCAGAAAATCACCTTCATAATTAGTGTGGTCATCGTCACCGTTGTTCTCAACGGTTAGGTCGTCCTGATCGACGCGGTTGTTTACCACTAACGACTCTGCTGCTGTAATGACGCCTTTATACTTAAACAGCTCACCTTTTGTGGTGTTCTCTATTTGGCACGCGTTATCTATATCCCCGGCCGGTGCGGTAACCGTAACTTTAACGCGCGTTGGAGCGTTTCCGCCGTTATTAATAGTGTACCCAACCCCGCTAGTCGGCGTACGTTCGTCGCTAGATAACGTGTTCGATAACCAAAACGGGTAATGCACAATAAACGACGCGCTCCACTTTAAGAATATCATGTTCACAAAATCAGCGCTAAAACTTTTTAATTGACCATAAACATATCTATCGTCATCAGTCGTAAATTTCTGTATACCGTTATATAGTTTAGCCTTAAACCCGTCAAGGTTAGTCCTCAAATCGTCGTACCCGGTACCGATAATTGTACCCATAACCGTTATAGTAAGACTTGACCGTTTACATTCTTCGGCAATAGACCCGTCCGACTTTGGAATGTTAAACAGTTTGACTGACTTACTTTCGCTAATTTTTAAGCTATCGACGACAATACCGTTATCATTCAAATCGTAACTGTTAAAATAAATTTGTACTTCATTTGCCACTTTTACGCCCTCTCTGACTCTCTGTTTAACACGTAAGACACTTGTTCTATGATTTTGTTTACCACGTCGTTCGCTACTTCGTCGCTCGTTATAACCGGGTTATACATTTCAATAGTTATGTTATTACCGCCAACGCCACCGCCACGGCTTAACGGTATAACTGCTTCCCGGCCACGCTCACCGATAAGCGCTATCGTCGGTTTGTCAACGATCCCGCCGTCTGCCATCGCCGGTATAGCAAGCGACCGCGCTAACGCGTTAATGCTAGTTATACCCGCACCCGCCGGCGCGGCATTAGCGCCCAACGTTGCAAGAGAAACCATCGCCGCCGCCGGCGCCCACGCCGCCGCTACGGCCGCGCCCGCCGCTGACGACACGGCAACCGTTGCCGTTGTCATAATCTTACTCATAACGTGCGCTAGTGTTTTTTGAACCATAAATTCAATTACAGTTTTAACCATTGCAATACCGAGTTCTTTAAACGACGCTTTAGCTTCAAACGTTCCTTTCATCATATCGCCGAACATCTTAGATATACCGGCGCCGAAAACGTCTTTTTGTTGATTCGCTAAAACCCAATAACTCATATCGGCTTTTTTCTTGTTATCAATAGCAACTTGAAAAAATTCTTGTTCTTTTTGTAGTTGCGCCATATACGCGCTAGTCTGCTCGTTGCGATACATATTCCATAGTAACCGCGACTTCTCGACCTTTTCTTGTTCAGCGATTAACGTCGTTTCTATTTCTTGCGCTAACTGTTCTTGAAGCATAACTAAACGCTGATCACCCATATTTACATCGATGTTACCAATATCGATTGATTCTTGTTTTGTTAAGTTATACGCTTCCATTTGTTGACGCAACCCAGCTATTAAATCAGTTTCACGTTGTATCAAAGTATGATACTTTTCTACTTGTTCTGAACCTTCACCATATTTCTTTATTGCTTTATCTAAAGACTGAGTGTGATACCATAACCTAGTATCGGCTTCTTCAATTTGCCTGGTGAACGAAAGAATCGCCGGCGACGTTCCGTTGGTAATTTCTGTGTTAACTAACCTTAATTTTTCCGACCAAAACTTAAAGACATAATCAAGGTTTAATCCTTTTATAATAAACTTTCCGACTTCTTCCTGTAAGTCGCCGACAACGTTTTTAAATTGAGCCATACGGCCGGACATAGTTGTAACGTCTTGCAACGCCATACCGCCGAACCGTTTTTCCATATACGCAAGCGCGGCTTCAAATTTTTTAGTTTGTGGGATATTCTGATCGATGATAATACCGTACCGCGACAACTCACCGGTAAACCCGGCGGCGGCTTTTGCTGTTGTAAGTGCGGCAGTTTTTAAATCTCTGCCTGTTGCGGCGGCAAAGTCTAACGATACGCGAACGGCGCGATCCATTTCTTTTTCGGTAACGTTACCAACGGAAATAAGCGTTTGCATTAACTGCATAATCGCTTCATCGCCGTACCGAGTATTTTTTTGGAGTTCTGCCGCTAAGGTTTGATATTTTCGAGATAAATCCTCTGTAAAAGTTCCTTGGATTTTTAAAGCATTGTTTAAACGGTTAACAGCGTCCTCTTGCTCGGCGTAAGCGTTTATTACCGACTTAACAGCGTTGATAGTCCCATAAATAGCAACGCCAATGCCAATCCATTGTTTGGCTAAAGAATCAGAAAACTTTTTAAACTTAGTCTGAGTTTTATCTAACTCTTTTGAAGTCTGGTCTTTTAACCGTAGATTTACATTAAGGTTTTGTTCTGACATTAGTTACTGCCTTTTCTAATATTAACATCGATTCAATAAATTTAACTGGCTGTTCCATGTACCCACCGTCATTTGGTAACATCTTATTTTTATAGAACGTGTAAGCTGTAATATACTCAAATACATATCCCGGAACAACTTTAACCGGACACCTGTCTACTTTAACGCCAAGAAGATTCTTAGGTTGATTAAAACCTTGGCACCCTCTAATTTTTCTATGAGCAACTGGGCAACTGTGGCAGTTTAAATTGTTCATCACAACAAAAACTGCCAATATTAGTTTTTTTCTTCTTCTTTGGTTACAACGTTTAACTTTGTTATTTCAGTAACTATTTCCCGGACAACGTCAACGTCTAAATGGTCAGCTACATTTTTGTTTATCGTTGTAACCGTACCTTTAATTTTTATATTCCTAACTTCCTTAACACACTTATCTATTAGCTCAACGTTCGCCGCGGCAATTTGTTCAATCGTTCTTTCGGGATTGGTGTATATCCCCATAAAATGAAGTTTGTCTTTATAAGACATGACTCCTAAAACAAAAATTGTCGGCGAATCAGTTCCTCTATCATCCTCACAAATATATTCAACTGTTGCGTCTTTATCTAATCCTGTAATCATAACCCTCCTTGTTTAGTTATCCCTGCGACAGCTTTCGCCGGCGCAGGGATATATTTTTTATTATGTAAACGTTAAAACTAACTCGTCGTTTCCTTCGTCGCCGGCTAACCTGAACGGTATATCTTCGGTACGGATCCCGTTTCTATCCGATTCAGATATTCCGTCAATAGTAAGTTTCGGCGCTGTAACTGTACAAATATTCCCGGCCGTTGAACCAACAACAAGGCTCAATGCTCGTTCAGCGGCGTTAACCCAATCGGTATAAAAATCGTAAGTTAAAGCAAGAACCGCTTCCGGATTAAATGATCCGGACGGTTTACGGCTGTTAATAAGAAACCCTTTCAACCCGCCGGCCGCGCGAATATCTTCACGTTGCGAAACTTCGTTACCAAGATCAATACTTACAGATTGAGCGACTAACGTTGCCACCGCGTTAAGCGTAAACGCTGAACTCTGTACAATTGGCGCGTCGGTAGTTTCGTACGTTGGGTCGTCCGGCGTGGTTACGTCGGTCATAGTTTCTGCTAACCCTTGCATTGTAAACTCTGCTTTTGCTATAACGCCGGCTTCAAAAGTAAAGCTAACGTTACCCCGTGCGCCGGTGATTTGGTGTAACCGCGAGTTACCCGTTTCGGCTTGTATATCGTAAACGTAAATCGTCACCGACTTATGCCCTGTACTTGCCGGCGCGTAAACAACTGAACTACCAACGTCGGCACCTTCACTAAACCCGCACGCTTGCAACAAGTCGCCGATCCGCGGCGCTGTTCCGGCCGTGCCTGAACCTTTCAACTCACAACTGAACGTTACCTCGCACCACCGTTTACCCAACACGGCATTTTTTGGCGATAAGCTTTTTAAGCTGACGCCACGTTCCAACACTTCACCGCTGTAATTAACCTTTATGTCTATCGCTTCAATAGCGTTTGCGGCTACGGTAGGTGTCGGGTCTGTGCCGTACTCGGTTTCTTCCTTAACTAACATCACTTTTTGCAACGACCTAAACATTTTTGCGCCCTCCCTTTTCCTAAGTTTACCTTATAGTTAATACCCAAAAAATTTTATGTTCTCGCTTCTGACGGCTGTCTAAAATAAATTTTAACTTCGACGACTAAGTTACGCACCGGGTACGCTTCATAATCCATTCGCGTTGCGCCGATAGTAACGTTAACGTCGCTTCCTGAAATACCGAGCCGACGATCTTCGCTTAACGCTTTTTTAATATCGTTCTCAAAATCCATAACTCCTTTTATCGCGCCGGAACCAATAATCTGTAAATCTTTATCCATAATCCGTATAAAACCGTGTACCGCAACAAGCAAAACTATTTCTTGCGACGGATATATAGCGTCGCTTTCTTCGCTTCCTAACGGTTCGATAATGATACAAGGAAACTGCGTAACATTATCCCGGACGCCAAGAAAAACGTCTTTAACGTAACTCAACGAGTCGCTATCTTCGAGTTGCGTTTTTAGTGCTGTAATAATTGCCGTACTTGTACTCATTTGGATAACCCCCGTTCAACTATCTCGTTCATTTTTTGCAACGCTATAACGCGCGTCGCGCGCTCTGTGTTGCTTAAATAGTGACTTGGTTTAAGCTGAACTTGTTTCTTTAATATAAACATCGGTGTAATAGCTTTCCCTTGTTTAGCGAACAAAAACAAGTTCCCGTTTACTTCCCTGAAAAACCCGCCCGACTCTATAACGTCGCTCGCATTAAACCGCATAACGCCGCGCGCTGTTTTGTTTGCGTCAAGCGGTATAGTTAACCACTTCGCTTTTTTGGGAACAATCGTTCCCCCGGTTTCTTGTATGTTAGCGTACGGCGCTCGCGCGCCCGTGCGTACGCCGCTACCTATAACCGCCGACATAGTTTCCCGGTTAACTTTACTCTCTAACGAGCTTCGTAACCGGCCGGAACGAACGTTCAAACTCTTTTCGGTGACTTCGAGTTTCATCTTTTGTTCAATTATCAAGCTTGCCTGGCGTAACGCGTCAACGAGTAACGGCGGCCGTTTAGAAACGTTTATACGGTCAAGTTTTGACATTAGCGCTTTTAATTCGTTTTGGTCGAGTTTAACTTCTATCATTAATACCGCCTATACCGCTCAATGGTTTTGTCGGCCTGTTCCCGAAGCTTATCTATCCTAGTAACAAGGTCGCCAGACATTTTGTTTATACCGCTCTTATACTCTAAGTAATCAGCCATAACTTTGTTAATCGCTGCGCGTTCAAGGTCTGTCGGAATAGTTGAGTATCCGGCGTTATACACTACTTTAATGTTTTGCACTCCTTTACTAAAGAAATCATCATCAAGGCGTATCCTATCTTTATCTTTATGCGTTGCTTCGATAATTATATCGCCGCTATCAATCGCCGTGTCGGATCCAAACACGCGGTCAGTGTCGTCATGAATGCTTGTCACTGAGTTGACTGGATAGTTACGCATAAGCAGCACGTCGGTGTTATCGCCGTCGTAATACTCGGTATAATCTGCCGCGTGGAACGATCGGCGACAATAATCCTCTACCTCATCGCTAACGCGCGCGATAAGGTTGTCAATCATATCTTCGTCGTTATCAATGCTATCGTCCCCGCCGAGCGCTTCTTTAACGTTCGCATAAGTTGTTAGTTCGCTCCCGGTAGCGCCGCTTTGCGCGACGTTTCCTTGCGCTTTAAGCACTTGCACATATTTAACGTCAAGCGTCGTGTTCTCTATTGTAACGATATAAGTGTCCGACGTTGGCGGCGTAAACGACTGTTTCCAAATTATTCCGTTTACAAAGGTCATCGATCCGGTAGTCGCTTCCGCGGTAAACTCCGTTGTCGTAAAGTTCCAAGTGTACCCGTCAGATAACCGCCGTATTTCAATCGACACGGTATCGTCCGACGCGCACATCGGTATACCTTGCACAACCCAATATAAAGCTAAAGTTTTTATGTACTGCAAATTATCCATGTTTCTCCTTTTACCTATTAATTTTGATCATCTTTTCAACGCCGGTATACACGCCAGACTCTTTATCCCCGTCGGTCGCGTCGTTAATCTTACCTATAAGGTTACCGGCTTGCCCGGCGGTATAACTCCCCGGCAATTCCGTTGTCCACGGATCGCCCGCTGCGCCCGCTGCGTTAAGTTTCTCCGCTGTACTGCCGGCCGTGCCGCTATGATCAACTATTGCTTCTTCCCAAACTTTATCAACTATACTGTTCATATCCGACTCACTAATAGACGCAGACGCTGAAACAGTTGTGCTATCTAAGTCAATGGTCGTGTTATCTTCATCAAGCTCTGTCAACGCGCGCGTTGCTACAGCCCACACGTCGGCCGCTGAATGAGTAGAAAACCCTGTCGCGGTAAGCCAGTTGCTCTGGTTATCATACAAATTTTTTAAATACGTGCCGGCTTTAGCGCCGGTGTAGGCTGAAACATCTTTATCCCATATCGCTGTAATTCCAGCACTTGACAAACTAAAATCAGTTTTATCGGTCAACGCGCGCGTTGCTACGCTCCAAACGTCGCCGGCAGCGTGCGTGCTGAACCCGGTCGCCTTAAAATCGCCGGCAACCGCTTGCATTGCAGTAACGACGTTCGCCGCGCTATGCGTTGAGAATCCGGTCGCCGTAGCCCAGTCGCCTTGATTGTCATAGAGATTCTTTAAGTAAGTGCCAAGATACCCCACGCCGGAGTAAGCGCTGATATTAACGTTCGCCACGTCAGCGGCACTATGCGTGCTAAACCCTGTTGCAGTAAGCCAGTTCCCTTTTTCATCGTATAAAGTTTTGAGATATGTACCGGCGTACCCGGCGCCGCTGTACCCAGACACGTCAACGTTCAGGACGTCAGCGGCCGAATGCGTGCTGAACCCAGTCGCTTTATACGTCGCAGCGTCATCGCTATGCGCTAACGTACCAGTGACATTAAGGTTGTCCAGATACCCTGCCCGGTCAGCAGTAAACCGTGTTTCCAAATCGTCAACGTACCCTTCAATACTGTCAGCCTTTTCTTTTAGAACGGTGTTAACTAAAATATTTTGGGTCAACCCTTCGCTTGACTTAACCGCAATGAGTAGAAAATCCTTGTTAGCCTCGGTAGCGTTAATTGCAAGATGATAATACCCCGACGTGTTCAGTTGCGTCGCCTCGCCTTCCATATCAACGAACGCCGAAGGAATGTCAGACCCGTTCCAGTACGAATATTCGGTGTCGAGAGAAGTTGCGTTAACAACCCTTGACCCGTTAACGTCAATCAAAGGAAACATTATCTTCGTAGCGGTGTTTTTATCCCTCACTAATTCTAACCCTTGTGCTAGGAAAGGAATTATCAACACCATAATCAATACAATAAAAACATACTCAAATATACTTACGCTTTTTTTGTTCATTATCTTAAACCTCCGCCTATGCCTCTCAATATTCCTTGTCCATATATATTCATTAAATAGTTTGGTGTCGCTGGGGGAGCACCAACAAAATCCCAACCGCTATTATTCCCACTGTCAGTACAGTTATCTGTAGCGTCCCATGTTGCACCGCCTTCTGCTTCTGAATACGAGATATTACACCAACTGACTTCGTTTGTCCCTGATGAATCTGATAATGTATGTGCGGCTGATGTGCTAGAGTTTATTATAAATTCATTACCTGATGAACCTGTTGCGACAAAGCTGTTTACAGTTATGGTTTTACCTGCTTCAAAGGCGATGCGGTCAGGAGCAGCGACAGCAGTAAGTACATTACAAGTGAAAGACCCATGTAAGGCATATCCTCTCCCGGCGGCATAATAGCTATCTACACTAACATTGTTATATGTATTGCTCCCCATAGCAGCGTATACAAGCCCTGCAACTGGCGTCCCATTTTTTAATAACAGAGTACTGCTTTCTCCATTGATAGTTAGGTTGGTAGATGTAGAACAATTAAAGGGCGTGCTTTGATTATACGAAATTTGTATAGTTCCATCACCCATGTTCCAAGTACGGGTATTGGTATTAGATGAGTTAAAAAAATGATATTGAGCTCCTACATCAGCAGTGGTCAAAGTTCCAGAAGTTAACGTGACTGTCCTAGAAATAGCAAGATAGTCAGTGCAAGTCCAAGTAGCAGATGAACTACCACTTGACCCAAAGTTAAGATTAGAAGTTCCACTAACCCCATCCCACGTCACAGTATGACTACCCGAAGTAGCGGCAAAATTCAAGTAAGCCCATGGCCACTCAGAAGAATAAGTCATTCCAGAATCAAATGTTAAAGAGCCGTAAACATTCCAATTTATACCTGTGTCATGTTCCAGCGTTCCTTCAAATCCAGTAAAATCAGCGTTTAAACAATCAGCAGTTGCGTCAATAACAGCTGTACCCGAACCACTATTAGCGTCAAAATAAACATCATCGCTTGATGTTGGTACACTTGCGTTGCCCGAACCGCCTGAAGATGTAGACCAGTTTGTATCGCCTGTCGCACCCCAACTCGTGGACGAACCTCCGCCTACCCAGTATCGGTCAGCACTATATACGCTAAAGCAAACGAACAACAATAAAAAAGTCGTAATAGTTTTTTTAATCATTTTTATTTTTTCTCTTTATTCAATGTATTTAGACTAGACAATTCATTACTTGTTAATTTATCTTTTAATTTATCTAAATACATTTGAGTTTCCTTTAACTTTTCATTGTAAACATGCAAATAATCATCTTTGGAAGGCTCTATATACTGTATTGGTTTTTTCCTTTCTTCGTTCCACTTTAAAAACTTCTTATCTTTGTCAGATTCAACAAGTTCAGGATTATAATCATTTAATGGGTATGCTAAGCAATCAGTATATAATGTGTAGTCAGATGGTTTACTGCCATCAGAGCATATATAGTCATAATTATTTGGACCAACAACATTCATATTGGTAATCTCATCTACCCCATTTGGACATTGCCATACCGCTTTTCTATAACAAACTTGAACCTTAACCAAATCACCGCCAAAGCAACTCCCACACACCGCCACGCACAACAAAAAACTGAATAATCGTTTCATCGAATCCCCCTTATTGATACTTGCTTAAAATCTCGGCTAACCGTTTCCCGGATTTTTCCCAAGTGAACTTTTTATGTATACGGTCGCTTGCGCGTTTCCCACGTTTCAGCGCTTCACCGTAATTGTTCATAACATCTATCATTCGCCGAACAAATGAGTTTGTGTCCGGTATGTAAGTGTCTGACGTAAAGTTATAGTTTAAACTCTGTATCGGTTTAATGTAATGATCGACAACGTACCCCACCGACTCGTCGAAAAAGTCTGCTGTTCCGGTATTCGACGTCGCAACGCACGGCGCGCCGGTTGCCATCGCCTCACTAAGCGTTAACCCCCACCCTTCACCGAACGACGGTAACAAGAAACAATGCGCCGAGTTGTAAAGGCTTATCAACTCGTCAAACGAAACGTGCCGCGTATCAAAGATAACGTTACCTTGCCGGATAACTTGCCCTTCTAACCCCGGCCGCGGGACCCGGCGTAACATTCTACTAAACGACCGTAACCCCTTTTCAGTACGAAATATTAGTTTTCGGCGTTTCCAAGTATTCTTTATCGTTTGTACCCAGTTCATCGGTTGAACAGTAGTCTTGATATAAAACTCAACGTGCGGGTTCCCGGCGAACGCTTTTATCGCTTCCAAAACTAACGGGTACCCTTTACGCGGGTTCGGCGCGCCAACCCACAAAAACCGAAACTTTTCGCCCGACTTAGGAAGTTGCCGTTGATAAAACGAGTAACTCTCTGACTCAACGCCTTCCCAACAAACGTCAATCGGTAAATCGGTGTACTTACGAAACAAGTTCTTACAAAAACTCGACGGCACAATCAGGCCGTCCGCTAAACTCAACCCAGCTTTATAGCTGTTAGGTACTTCTAACGACTCCCACATAGAAAACAACACGTTCTTCTTCCCTTTTATAGGAACAAACATATCTGCCGGCATAATGGTAAACGTAGTATCGGCATCAACGTCTAAGTCAAGAAACTGCGAGGCGTACTTCTTCATAAACTTGTTATGCGTGTTATAGCCTAACGCGTTACCAACGTGCGTGCCGGTTGACTCTCTCCAACAAACTTTAACTTTTTTTTGCATTTGACCGTTTTGTTACTTTTTCAACTACTTTTGTTACTGTTTCGTTTATAACGCTAACTTTTTTCATTATCACGTTACAGTTAGGACAACTGCACGCAAAAGATTTCGTTTCAAGTTCTCGACCACAAATACTACATTTAAACTTCATTTGTTACACCCTCCCAATTATCAACGCTTCTCTTAACTGATTTGTTAATCTTACAGCGTCCAATTTTCTTTAACGACCGCTCAAACATACTTCTATCACTAACCCTAAACCACGCGCACACTAACGGGAAATACTCAAATGTAAACCCTGACTTCATCGCGCGCAACCAAAAGTCCCAGTCACCGGCAACGTCAAGCTTAAACCCGCCTAACGCGTCCCACACGTGCTTTTTAAAGAACGACGCGCCGTAAATATTGTTATCCTTTTTCAAATCATCAAACGACTCGTTCTTACTAACTCCAAAAAACCCTGACATCTTACCGTAGTATATGCAAGGGAAATGTACAATGTCAGCTTTACTTTTTCGCAACTGTTTCACCAGTTTAGGAAAGTTTACAGCGTGCCACGTGTCGTCGTCCGCTTGCGCGCTTATCCAATCATCAGTTTTTATTTGAGCAACACCTTCGTTGATTGTTTTGAAACAACCAAGATTTTTTTCGTTACGATAAACCTTTGTATCTATAACATACGAAGATTCGTAATCTGCCGGGTTGAAGTTATCGCTTGCGTCATCAACAATGATGTGCCTATCAGCGCCGGC
>Ga0265294_10002881_pt1 | contig 22336 bp, 19 predicted proteins | sample MunlanPumphouse3_FD_192504 | JGI IMG/M metagenome (GOLD analysis project Ga0265294, IMG submission 192504) | Groundwater microbial communities from a municipal landfill in Southern Ontario, Canada - Pumphouse #3 | ecosystem: Environmental > Aquatic > Deep subsurface > Groundwater | place... | reverse complement strand
AGTTTTTCTTTCGAATCATAAAACCTAATTTTATCGCCTCTACCGTAAATAAAAGCTCTTTTATTATATAAACAAAACAACGTATCGCTGCCAAGCTTATTGGCAAGCGGTTCTAGTTCACTTAAAGGTTTATTGAGTTTAAATAACCTGTTTAATCCTCTTAAGGTAGCACTTATATCCGCGCTTGATCCCCCTAAACCATAACCAATGGGAATCTTTTTATCGACCGTTATTTTAACCTGTTGGTTAATATTAAATGTATCTTTAAATAGCTTAATCGCGCCATAAATATTATTATTTTCAATTTCAATATTTGAAACCACTTCATCTTTATCCGCTAGTTCAAATAACAAGCTGTCATATAAGTTTATTGGCACAACAATACTTTCTAAATCATGATACTTACCAGATACGCCCGTAACTTCTAATGATAAATTAAGCTTTGCGTAGGCTTTTTCAGCAATATATAGATTGTTTGATAAGGCAATGAAATCTTCAACGCTTAAACTTTCAGCTCGTATTAGTGGATTAAAATTAGGATTAATTAAGGTTATCTTGGTTTCTAGAACTTGTTTGGTTACTCTAAAATAATCAGACAGATTGTTTAATAATGTTTTTCTTTTTTGTTTAAATGATCCATTCACTAACCCAACAAAGAAGGCTTCATCTTGAATGGATGATTGATATTTAGAAGTTCTATCTAGTTTAATTACTGCGCTATCTACTTTTGGGGCAGGAAAAAAACTGGTGTTTTTAACATTTGTGATTTTTCTAATCTCATATTGATATCCGAGTAAAACAGTCAACGCCCCATATTCCCGGTTATTTGGGGTTGCGGTAATTCTGTTTGAAACTTCTTTTTGTACCATCAAGGTTGAACTTTTTATTCTTTTAGATTGAATCAATTTTTCAATAATAGGACCCGTGATATAGTATGGGATATTCGCCACACAAACCGCCTCATCGATCCCATTTGTTTCTAAAAAAAGATCAATGTCTACTTTTAAGATATCTTCATAAACAACTTGAAAATTAGGATAATTAACTTCAAGTGGGTTTAAATACGATTTTAATGATTTATCGATCTCAAAAGCGTAGACCGCTTTTGCCTTTTCGATCAGTTTTTTCGACAATGCGCCTCGACCTGGTCCGATCTCAATAACTGTTTTACCGGCTAAGTCATTGGCATTAATTATTTTGTTTAACACCGTTTCATTAATTAAGAAATTTTGACCGTATTGTTTTTTAGGACCGCTCATAAGCAATTACCTCACTTTTAGTGATTCCAAAGGTAGTTAGTTTGTCTATTAATCCTTTAGAGTTGGTATAGCCGATATTAAAGGCGTTTAATAAGTTTAATCGTTTTGTCTTAGAATCAAGTTGGCCAATATAACCGTGTTGAAATAAGAACTCTTTTGAAATATCCGTTTCATTTTTAATGGGTTTAACCAACTTCAAAGCCTCTATGATTTTCGCATTTGTCGCGTGTTCAATCCCAATCTTTTTTTGATTAGTACTGATCGCATCTGCTTGATTTAAATAGGCATGCTTAACATTGACTAAGGCCTTCGTTAAGATTCTTCTGATTCTATTGCCGGCATGGTCTGGATCTAAAAACAAAATAATCTCATGGGATTTAGAAAGTATTTTAAGTTCTTCAATCACCTGTTTCTCTATCGCTGAACCATTGGTTGTCAGAATGGTGAGATCTTTATAGATTTCTTTTAGTTTTGCTTTATCATGGTTTCCTTCCACCACGACAACCACTTTATTCATGTTTAAAATACAACTTTCTTTCTGTTTTTATCCCTGATGAAACTAACCCTTTGATGATAGGGGATACCTCATCTATCGGTTTTACCACTTGTTGTTTAGTTAGAATTAAAATGTCTTCTGCTTTAATGTCATAATCCTTAATGAGATAGGTTTTTTGTGAAACAACCTCTTCTTCAATAAAGTAAGGATTATCTTTATACCTTTTAACAACCTCGCTAATTTGGGTTAGATTGTTTTCTTTGAATTCAAGATAGTCAAATAATTTTCTATTTAAAAATGAGGAACACAATTCACTTAAAATTGAATCTTTATGATGGGCATATTTTTTAATAAACGCGTTCACATAAAAATCATCCAATTCTAAATACGCATCTAGTGTCACATTACTTTCAATGACTTTTTTAATCAGAGTTGTGTATTCATCATTTAATTTATTCTGCTCGATTAGATCATAAATTCTTAAGAATATCTTTTCTAACATAATTTCATAACTTCTCGCAACCGGATGATAGTAGACTTGCCAGTACATGTGATATCGACTCACTAGATAATTTTCAATCGCGTGAATAGCCCCTTCTTTATAAACAATATTCTTATCTTTAACAGCCATCATTCGAATAATCCGGTCTAGATCTAGTCTACCGTAATTCGCTCCCGTATAGTAAGCATCTCTTGTTAAATAATCTAGTCGATCGATGTCGATTTGACTACTCACTAATTGTTCAATTTCTGGATGTTTTCCTGTTTTTAATAAAACGCTAGAAACACTTTCTTTTAATCCTTTATTTGCGTTATCTAATAAACTGCTAATCTCTGGATCATTTAAAATGATGTTTGCGCCATAGGTTTCATGCGCAAGTTTAAAAACACGCTCAAAGGCATGTGAATAAGGACCGTGTCCAATATCATGCATTAAGGCAGAAATCATTAAAATCATCTTTTCGTGTTCATCAAAGTATTGATTTAAAGTGTCGTTTTCATCTAAAAGTTTAATGGCGAGATGATAAACCCCTAGACTATGATTAAACCGAGAATGTTCGGCACCATGAAAGACCATTTTAACCCCACTTAAATGGGTTATTCTTCTTAATCTTTGAAACGCTTTTGAATCAATTAAATCACTGATTAATTGATACCTGACATTTATATATCCGTAAACAGGGTCTCTAAATACTTTTTTTTGATCTAGTTTTTTATACATATGTAACCTCTAAGAAAAAAAGCCTTATAAAAGGCTACTGTTCTATTTTATATTGCTTAACTAGGGTAACTTGATCTCCATTAGATAGACCAAAAGCGGCACCATCATCCGTATCTAAATGACAATCTAAAAGGAATTTTGGTGATACTCTACATAAGACATTACCTAAGATACCACTTTTTTCACCCTCAACATAGATACTAACGACTTCTCTATCTTGGACGCCAAACTCTTTCGCTTCTTCTACTGAAAAATGAATATGTCGATCGGCAATAATAACGCCTTCGGTGATTTCGACTTCACCTTTAGGACCAACTAATCTAGCCGCGCCGCTGCCTTTAACAGAGCCACTTGATCTAACTGGGGCCACAAATTTACCTCTAATGGCATCACTTCTTGAAATTTCTACTTGTGTTTGAGAACGAACTGGACCTAGAATGCGAACGCCCGCTTGAAGTTTACCCGCTGGGGAATAAACATCAACCTTTTCCTCACAGGCATATTGGCCTGGTTGGCTTAAATCTTTTAATTTTGTTAACTGGTAGCCTTTTCCGAATAATATCTCTAAGTGTTCTTGAGATAAATGGAGGTGTCTACCAGAAATACCGACTGGAATTTTTCTCATTTAACGATACCTCACTTCCTTTTTATTATATCATAATATCCGTTTATCTCAACCAAAGGAAACATCTTTTTTAATCCTTATTTTCTGATGAAAGCTTTATGATATAATAAAAGAAAAAGGAGAAATGAATTAATGACACTATTTGAAAAAATTATCCACCGGGAAATTCCCAGCCATATTGTTTATGAAGATGATTTAGCTATCGCCTTCTTAGATATTTCTCAAGTCACCAAAGGGCACACTTTAGTTGTCCCTAAAAAACCATTTCCTGATTTATATTCTTTAGATTCCAAAACCAGCGAACACTTGTTAAAAGTTTGTGTTATTGTCGCCAAAGCATTAAAAAAAACCTTCCATTTAGAAGGCCTTAACATGGTGAATAATAATGGCGCGTTAGCCGGTCAAAGTGTCTTTCACTTTCATATCCATCTCATCCCAAGATATCCAAACGATGATTATCTAATGCTTGGGGTTAATCATCAATCTAAATATACTAAAGAAGACTTAAATGGTATTAAAGAAGCGATTATTGAGGCTCAATCGTAAAGACGACACCACCGCTAATATTTTCTACACTCAAACGGTAACCAAATCGGTTTACCGTTTTTTGGACAATTGACATGCCTAACCCGAATTGACCTTTGGTCCCCTTTTCATAAGGTTTAAAGAGGGCAGAAATATATTTCTGTTCAATTGGTGGTCCGTCATTATAGATCGATAGTTTGTTGTTTTTTAAACGGATAATAATTTTACTTTTCGCATATCTGGTGGCGTTATCTAAAATATTGGAAACAACCGTAATCCAGTTTTCTCTTAATCCTTTAAAAATCGTGTCATCGTATTTAACGATTACTTTAAATTTAGACAAGATAATTCTATAATCATCTAAGACTTCTTTGATGACATTTTTTAGTTTTACTTCTTCTAAAGGTATCGTTGAATCAATGTATTCTAATTTGTTATATTCCAATAAGCGTCTGACTTTTTCTTGCAGTTTTCCCGCTTGTTCGATAATAATTGAAGCGTCACTTGAATCACTAATTTCATCTTCAATCGCTTCAGCATAACTTCTTATAACGGAGATTGGTGTTTTAAAATCATGGGATAAGTTTTGAAACATTTCTTGTTTAGTACGTTCGTTGTGTTCAATTTCTAATCGCATTTGTTCAACATTATTGCCCAGATCACTTATTTCATCGTTTCCGGTTATTTCAATCTGTTTTTGATAGCCTGTTTCACCTAGTTTTTTGACTTGATTAGACAGATTTTTAATTCGTTTAGTCATCTCACGACTCCATAAAGCTAAGATAACATTCCCCACAACAATAATCACCGCGAAGGTAACAAACGTTCCCACAAAAGATAATAAGACATCACTTTGAGCGCTGGTTCTTTTGATGTTAGAGACATAATTAGAATCCATTACACCAACCAAATAGTGGGTTATGGTACTAGAGATGTCCGATATTTTTATAATCCCAACATAATAGGTTTGACCATTGGTTGCGAGAAACTCAAAATAACCGGCTTCGGCTGCTAAAATGATTTCTTTTTGAATCTCTAGATTAGGGACAAGTAGTTCTGCATTCGTAGAAGTGTTGAGTGCACCTCTAACATCTTTTTTTAAGTTATTAGTTTCAACATAAGCTGTAATGTAACCTAAGTAAGGTTTGTTTTCAAACTCTTTAGGATCATCCACAACCGCTTCTAAATAGGTATTCATTTCGTTTTGAACAATCCCTAAATAAACAATTTCATAATTTCTGTAAGTTACAAGTCCGAAAACAACCGCACTTAATACCGTTACGGTTGTGTATAGGATTAACAATTGACTTGATAACTTAATCTTTCTCATAGTTTATAGTAGTCTGTACCCAAATCCATAAATGGTTTCAATCTTCAGATTAGGCATTTTATTTCTTAATCGTCTTAATAAATCATCCACCACACGGTCAGATCCATAATAATCAGGTCCCCATACGTGTGATAATATTTGTTCTCTACTAAAAGGCATATTTTGATTTTCAATAAAGAACAATAATAACTCAAACTCTTTGTTAGTTAAATCGATTTGTTCTTCGTGATATCGAATGGTTCTTTTTTCAACATTAATTTCATAATCATCATATTTGATAATAGTGCCACTACTTTTCTTAGTGCGCTTTAAAACTGCTTTAACCCTTAATACAAGTTCTCGAGGTGAATAAGGTTTGGCAATATAGTCATCACTGCCTAATTCTAATCCCCTAATTTTATCTAAATCATGATCTCTGGCACTCGCGAAAATAACAGCGACATTTGGTCGTTCTTCCTTAATTTGTTCAATAATGTCATACCCGTTTATATCATCGGGTAACATAATATCCAAAATCCATAAGTCAACATCATCTTTCACATGCTTAACCGCTTCTTCTCCAGTTAAGAATACCGAAACGTCAAAGCCTTCTTTTTCTAGGTATTTCTTAACGATTTGGGCTAAATCGTACTCGTCTTCTACTAAATAAATTTTCATTTCCTCAACTCCTTATATAAAAAAAGTGAAAGTGCCTTAAGGGGCACTTTCATTATACCATATTAAAAAAGGAGAAATAAGAAAGAAGTTACACTTCATTTATTATAATACTTAATTAATATCGTTCAAATATCTTTTTTCTGTGTGAATTAGTGTTATTTAATAACCGTTTGATGCATGTAAGGAACCAAAACATCTGGGATCGTAACAGTTCCGTCTTCATTTTGATAATTTTCTAAAATAGCGATGATAGTTCTTCCCACCGCTAAGCCTGATCCGTTCAAAGTATGAACATATTCTGTCTTGCCGTCTTTTTCGCGTTTAAAACGAATGTTTCCCCGTCTCGCTTGATAGTCGCCAGCGTTTGAAATAGATCCAATTTCACGGTAAGTTCTTTGAGATGGAATCCAGACTTCAATGTCATACGTCTTTCGCATCGAAAACCCTAAGTCTCCGGTTGATAAACAGACCACTCGATAAGGTAATTTAAGCAATTGAAGCACACGTTCGCTGTTTTTTAACATCTTTTGATGTTCTTTTTCTGACTCTTCTGGTTTACAAAACTTAATCAATTCTACTTTATTAAATTGATGTTGTCGTAAAATACCTCTTGTATCTTTCCCCGCAGAACCAGCCTCACTTCTAAAGGCAGTCGTGAAAGAAACATATTTAAGCGGGAGTTTATTTCCATCTAAAATTTCATCTCGGTGCATATTAATGGTAGGTACTTCAGCGGTTGGGTTTAAATACCACTCTTGATTCCCCACTTTAAAGGCTTCTTCTCTAAACTTGGGAAATTGGCCTGTGGCAATCATTGAGGTTTCATTGACAATATAAGGCGGAATAATTTCCGTATACCCATGGTCTTCGGAATGAAGATCAATCATAAATTGAATTAATGATCTTTCTAATTTAGCGCCTAATCCCTTGTCAATAACAAATCTTGCTCCGGTTACTTTAGCAGCTCTTTCAAAATCAAGAATATCTAAAGCAGCGCCTAAATCAACATGATCTTTGACTTTAAATTCGAATTGTCGTGGAATACCAAACTTGAGGATTTCTTTGTTGTCATTCTCATCTAGTCCAATCGGAATTTCAGGATCAGGTAGATTCGGTGTATTTAAAAGTTCATCTCTAATTTCTGCTTCTAAATTAATGATTTGCTCATCAAGACGCTTGATATTTTCACCAATGATTCGAACTTCTTCTTTAATCGTTTCCGTGGGTTTTTTGTTTTTGGTTAAAACACCAATTTCCTTACTTTTTTGGTTACGTTCGCTTTTTAGTTTTTCAACCTCCGCAATCAATTCACGTCTTGAAGCGTCTTTTTTAACGGTTTCTCTAAGATAAGAAAAATCTCCACCTCTGGTTTGAAGTCTTTCAATTGTTTCATTTAAATTATCTTTAATAAATTTTATATCTAACATAATTATCTCCGTATATCCCTACTCGTAGGGGTTTTGCCTGAAAAACTTCATGGCTTTTAATTTTTTGTATAAATCAATTATAGTTCGTTTACCCCTGTTTGTAAAGTCTATAGGTCGAATAAGTCCTTAGGCGCTCCAACTTCGATTTCTTCTGTTTCTTCTTCTAAAATATCTGTTTCGCCATTTGCTTCAAGTTCAATTAATTCACCTACATCAGGTTGTGTTTCATCAATCGGGAGTTGTTCTTGAATGATGTGCTCGGTCTCTATTTTTTCAACTTCGTCCTCAATCTCGTGTGGTACTACCGCTAAAGTAACGACTTGTTGATTGCCTTTAAGATGAATCAAACGCACCCCTTGAGTCGCTCTTCTTGTTCTTGCGATTTGCGCAATTTCAGTTCTAATAACCATTCCTTTATTGGTGACAATAATAACATCTTCATCTTCTTGAACGGTTCTTAAAGTAATTAAGTTACCGTTCTTTTCAGTGGTATTTAAGGCTTTAACCCCTTTACCCCCTCTAGTTTGTAAACGGTATTCATCCGCATAAGAACGTTTCCCATAACCATTTTCAGTTACGACAAGTATTTGTTCACTATCTTCTAAAACATATGTCATGCCAACAATTTCATCATTTTTACCTAAGCTCATCCCTCTAACACCGGTTGCCGTACGTCCCATAAAGCGAACATCCGTTTCTTTAAAACGAATTGCCTTACTATTGGATGCGCCTAAGATAATATCTGATTTACCATTGGTTACTTTAACGCTATATAATTCATCATCATCTTTTAATCCAACAGCAATGATCCCATTTTGTCTGATATTCTTGAACTCATTAAGTTTTGTTCGTTTTACAATCCCCTTCTTGGTCGTAAAGAATAGGAATTTATCATTACTATCAAAATAAGGAACTGTCGTAAAAGCGACCATGGTTTCATCTTTGTCAAACGGTAAAATATTATTAATTGGAATTCCTTTAGATTGTCTAGATCCTTCTGGAATATCATAACCTTTTACCTTATAAACTCTACCTTTATTAGTAAAGAATAAGTGAAAAGTGTGCGTATTCGTCATTTGAATATGTTCAACAAAGTCAGAGTCTTGCATCTTAATCGATGTCATCCCAACGCCACCTCTGTTTTGAATCTTATATTCGTCTAAAGTCATCCGTTTAACGTAGCCTTTATTGGTCACTGTGATAATGACATCTTCTTCAGGAATTAGGTCTTCATCCGCAATATTTAACGGGATATCTAAACACATTTCTGATTGACGTTTATCACCATATTTAGCCTTAACATCTAAGATTTCTTCTCTAATAATTGAATATTTTCTTTCATCACTTTCGATAATATCCTTATAATCAATAATCTTGCTGGCTAAATCGATGTTTTCTTCTTTAACTTTTTCAATTTCAAGACCCGTTAAACGTCTTAAAGTCATATCTAATATCGCTCGAGCTTGAATGTCTGTTAAATCATAGGTTTCCATTAAGGATACTCTTGCCACTTCACTGGTTGCGCTTGATTTAATGATTTCAATAACCGCATCGATATTTTCTAGCGCAATGACTAAACCTTCTAAGATATGTTTTCTTTCTTCTGCTTTTTTAAGTTCGAATAATGTTCTTTTTTGAATAATATCAATTTGGTGATCAACATAATAACCAATCATCGGTTTGATACCCATTAATTTAGGTTCACCATCAACCAGTGAAATCATATTAATTGAGAATGAAGATTGAAGTTGCGTGTATTTATATAAGTTATTTAACATAACATGTGGATTAACGTCTCTTCTTAACTCAATAACAATTCGCATCCCTTTACGGTTAGATTCATCTCTTAAGTCGGTAATCCCATCAACAATCTTTTCTTTGGCGATTTCAGCAATTCTATCAATTAGTTTAGACTTATTCACTTGGAATGGTATTTCTGTAATAACAATCGCATTTTTCTTAGATTTTTTGGATTCTAATATTTGTGACTGTGCCCTAATAATAATGGTTCCATTACCCGTTTCATAAGCTTGTCTTAACCCTTCTGCGCCAAGAATTTTTCCGCCAGTTGGGAAGTCTGGACCTTTAATATATTGCATTAAGGCTTCAGTGGTAATGTCTTTATTGTCCATATAGGCAATAACCCCATCGATTACTTCGTTTAGGTTATGGGTTGGAATGTTGGTTGCCATCCCTACCGCAATCCCACTTGCCCCGTTGACTAACAGGTTAGGGAATCTTGCTGGTAATACGAGTGGTTCGTTTTCAGAACCATCATAGTTTGGTCCAAAAGTAACGGTGTCTTTATCAATGTCTTTAACCATTTCCATGGCAATCTTACTCATTCTCGCTTCGGTATAACGCATCGCCGCAGCCGAGTCACCATCGACAGACCCAAAGTTCCCATGTCCATCAACTAAAGGGTAACGATAGCTAAATGGTTGAGCCATTCTAACCATTGCTTCATAAATGGATGAGTCACCATGTGGGTGATATTTACCAATAACTTCTCCGACAATACGCGCTGATTTCTTATGCGCGGTATTGGCACCCATGCCTAAATCGTTCATTGCGTAAACGATTCTTCTTTGAACGGGTTTCAAACCGTCTCTTACATCTGGTAACGCTCTAGAAACGATAACGCTCATTGAATAGTTTAGGAATGAGGTTTTCATTTCTGTGGCGATATTGACTTCTTTTATTTTACCGTGAACATAATCCGCTTTGGGTTCATCAAAGAAATCATCATCATGATCTTCATGTTCTTCAATATCATCATGTTCATCTTCTATTATTTCATCATCTAATAATAAATCTTTATTGTTTTCATCCATGATTTTTCTCCTTAAGCGTCAATGTTTGATGCGTACTTCGCATTGGTTTGAATAAAGTTTTTTCTTGGTTCAACTTCTTCACCCATTAACATGGTAAATATTTGATCGGCGTTAATCGCATCTTTAAGTGATACTTGTAATAAAGTTCTTCTTTCAGGATCCATTGTTGTTTCCCATAATTGTTCAGGGTTCATTTCCCCAAGACCTTTATAACGTTGTATTTGTGGTCTACCACCAAATTCATCAAGTGTTTCTTGAAGTTTTTCTTCATCATATACATAACGGATCTTTTTACCAGACTGTACTTTATATAATGGGGGTTGAGCGATATAGACATAGCCTAAATCAATTAAACCTTTCATATAACGATAGAAGAAGGTTAATAATAGGGTTCTAATGTGTGCCCCATCGACGTCGGCATCGGTCATAATCACTATTTTATGATATCTTGCTTTAGGGGCGTCAAATTCTTCACCAATACCTGTCCCAAATGCTTGAATCATGGTTAATATTTCTTTATTTGAAAGGGCTTTTTCTAAGCGTGCCTTTTCAACGTTTAAAATCTTTCCGCGTAGTGGTAAGATCGCTTGAAATTGTGAATCTCGACCTTGTTTTGCAGACCCACCCGCAGAATCCCCTTCCACGATATAAATTTCTGACTCTTCAGGATTCTTATTTCGACAGTCTGCTAGTTTGCTGGCAAAACCGAGTGCATCTAACGGACTTTTTCTTCTGGTTGCGTCTCTTGCTTTTCTAGCTGCGATTCTTGCTCTTGCCGCTAAGATAATCTTATCAACGATTAATTTTGCATCATTGGGATGTTCTAATAAATAAGTTTCTAACGCTTCACCACAAATTTGAGAAGTTAAAGCTCTTACTTCTGGATTACCTAATTTAGTCTTAGTTTGGCCTTCAAATTGAGGGTTTGGATGCTTGATTGATAAAATACATGTTATCCCTTCTAAAGTGTCTTCTCGTTGGAATGTGTCATCTTTTTTCAGCATGTCATTTTCTTCGGCATACTTTTTTATCACCCGATTAATCGCGAGTTTAAAACCATCTTCATGCATTCCACCTTCATGTGTATGAATATTGTTCGCAAATGAGTAAAGGTTAGTGGCATAAGAATCGTTATATTGAATTGCCATTTCGACAGTGATATCGTCTTGTGTTTTTTCAACATAAATGATGTTATGATTAACGACTTGTTTTCCTTCATTTAAAAACTTGACATACTCAACAATACCGCCTTCATAGTGGTATTCATTGAAGATTTCTTTTTCTGGATTTCTAGCATCTTTAATGGCTATTTTTAAGCCCTTATTTAAGAAAGATAGTTCTTGAACTCTATTTCTTAAAGTCTCATAATCATATCTGACTGTTTCCGTAAATACCGTTGGATCTGCTAAGAATTCAATGGTTGTTCCTGTGTGTGATGAATCACCAATAATTTCTAATTTAGTAACTGGCGTTCCTCTTTCAAATTTCATTTGATAGAGTTTATCATCTCTTGCAATCGTAACTTTAAAGTTAACCGATAATGCGTTAACAACAGAACCCCCAACACCGTGAAGTCCACCAGAAACTTTGTAAGATTTACCATCAAACTTACCCCCTGCGTGCAGAACCGTAAAAATAGTTTCTACAGCTGGTTTATGTGTTTTGGGGTGTAAGTCAACAGGAATCCCTCTTCCGTTATCTGTCACTCTAACAACATCACCAGGTAAAAGCTCGATATTGATGGTATCGCAATAGCCAGCCATCGCTTCGTCGATGGCATTGTCAACGATTTCCCATACTAAGTGGTGAAGGCCTCTTTCACCTGTTGATCCAATATACATCCCGGGTCTTTTTCTTACCGCTTCAAGCCCTTCTAGTATTTGAATATTCTCGGCCATATAATTATTATTGTTGTTGTTTTGTTGCATATTCATCATCTCCTTCATTTAAGTTGATTAAATTAACATTTTCATAATTTGAGTGAGTCCCTGTCATAATAACTTGATAATCGGAATGAACAATATTACCGATTTCTTTAACTGCTTGTTCATCTAATTCACTGAGGACATCATCTAATAAAATAATCAGTTCCTCGTCTTTATCAATTAGTTCAATAAGGGACAGTTTTAATGCGATTGTGATTAATCTTTGTTGGCCTTGTGAGGCAAATTCTTTTGCTTCAGCGCCGTTAAATTGAATAATAAAGTCATCGCGATGTGGTCCAGAACTTGTTGTTTGGCTCAAAATGTCACGCTCTGTTTTATCATTTAAGACACCTTCTAGACTGTTTAGGGGGGTGTTTGGTTTGTATATGATAGAAACCCTGTCTGTTTGATTAAAGTCTTTAAATCGGTTAATTAATGCTTGATTTAAATGATCTATAAATTGCGTTCTTTCGTGAATTATTTTATTCGCTTCCTCTGATAAACGCTTATTAATAATCTTTAAAAAGGTTAAATCATCTGATAGCTTCAGTCTTTTCAATAAAGCATTTCTTTGTTTTAAAACTTGTTTATAGACTGAAAGTTGTTCTAGGTACTTCGGTTTAACTTGGTACATTTCGATATCCATGAACCGTCTTCGAATCCCTGGATGCCCTTTGATAAGTTCTAAGTCTTCAGGAGAAAACATGATTACTTTATAGCCGCCAACAAATTGACTCATCTTTTTGATTTGATTCTTATCAACATTAAGATGTTTTGAATCCTTCTGAATGACGACTTCATAGGTATGTTTTGTCGTTTTAACAATTATTTTTGCAAAAGGTTTGTTCGATTGAATTAAGGTTGAATCATCACTGGTTCGGTGAGATTTTAAGAGACTAACAAAATAAAGGGCTTCTAACAGGCTAGTTTTGCCTTGTCCATTAGAGCCTTCTATAAATGTCGTCTTTGAGTTTATTTCTATTTTTTTAAAGTCATGGTTTCGGAAGTTTTTAACTTCTAAGTACTCTATCATTATAAAAACTCATAAGTGATCCCGTTTATATTTACTCTATCTTTAGGGTAGATTTTTTTACCCCGTCTGTTTTCTGGTTCTCCGTTATAGGTGATAGTGGATTCTAATAAAAACGCCTTTTCCATGCCACCTGAAGAAACTAAATTTATGGCTTTAACAAATTGTCCTAGAGTAATATAAGGACCCTTAATTTTGAACTTTTCCATATTTCGATAAACCTCGCTAGTTATATTATATCATAATATAAGGAAAAAATCTCGTTTTTATTTGTTTTTTTTTATTTATGCACTCTTCCGTTGTGGTAGCAATAAAAAAACCCTTAAAATTAAATTTAAGGGCTTTGTTAGATATAATTTTATTCAATTCTAACTGGTAAGATTAAACTTAACATATCTGGATCCAAATCACCTTTTAATACAAAAGGTTTGATTTCACCTGCAAAATTTAAGGTTACTTCATTAGAGGTGAATGCTTTTAAGGCCTCCGTTAAATATTTAGAACTAAAGGCAATTTTTATTGCTGGTCCGACGACATCGTCCGTTGGAATAATGACTTCTTGGGCATCTCCAATTTCAGTGTTTGTCGAAGAGATTTCAACTGAATAGTCTTTTTTAACCATTAATTTGATGATGTTATAATTGTTTTCACGATCTTTTGGAGACAACAAACTAACACGTTCGACTGATCTTAACAGCTCATCTTTATTGAATTTGATAATGATTGGAAATTCAGTGGGAATGATTCTTAAGGTATCAGGATAAACGCCATCTAATAGTCTTGTTTGAAACAAGATATCGTTAAATTTAAATAACACTTTATTTGGTGATATATAAATCTCAACATCTTCATTTACAGAATCGATGATTCTAGATAATTCATCTAAGCTCTTATTTGGAATAACGATGTTGAATGGTTCAAAATCAGTAGACAAAGGTAAAATCTTTTGACTTAATCTGTAAGAGTCTGTCGCGACACAAAAAAGTTTATCTTCTTCATGTTTGAAATTAACACCCGTTAAAATTGGCCGTTTTTCATATTGGCTGGTAGCATAATTGGTTTCTTTAATAATGCCTTTTAAAGTTTTTGATTCTAATACAATTGGTTGCCCCATATCTAAGAAATCGACATCCGGATAATCTTCAACATCCATCACATGTAGTTTATATTCAACATTGCTAGATCTGATTACTAATACTCTATTTTCAACTAATGAAAATTCAACGCGCCCTTCTAATTTTCTTGTAATATCGATTAAATATTTTCCTGGAATCACTACACGGCCTGGTGAAAGTACTTCTAAACTAGAATCGTTAACAATCATTTGAATTGCAATATCTGTATTAGATGTTGTGAAAATTAAGTGATCATCAAAAACTTCAAGTTTAATGCCGTTTAATATAGGTAGTGGTGTTTTTACAGGTAAGCCTCTTTGGATAACATTAATTGTATCCAGTAATAAGTCTTGATTGATGCTAAAAATCATAATGTATTTTCTCCTTGTCTTATTTCTTATCTTTTTTAAATAATAGTAATAAGGGTCTGTGGGATTGTGGAGAGTTTAGAAAACCCCCAATTTACCTATCTTTATTATACCATAACCCCACAATATTTGCCACATAAATTACTATTTATCCAACTTCTTTATGATGTGTTCTAAAGCTATATTTAATTCTTTATCATATTTCTTTTGGTTTTCGATTCTTTCAACAGCACTTAAAACAGTTGAATGATCTCTATTTCCAAAAAAACCACCAATTGTTTTATAAGGAATATCATATTTACTTTTTATTAAATACATAGCGATATGACGTGGTAAAGTGCAATTTGCTTTACGTGATTTACCCACTAAATCATGGACTGTAACACTGTAATATTCTGCCACCACACTTTGAATTTTATCATAACTATTTTCACTAGCTGCTTCTGTTTTTTTCTTTGTTTTAATTAATGAATCTAAGGCTTCTTCAGCATTCTTGACAGTGTATGGAATATTATTAATCATGCAATAATATAGAACCCTTTTTAACGCCCCTTCTAGTTCTCTAATATTTGTCGAGAAGTAGGATGCGACAAATTCTAATATAGCTGGATCAAAATCATCAATATCAGGCGCTTCGGCTAAGAGCTTCTTCCGTAGAATCTCAACTCGATGCTCCAAATCAGGGACCCCAATATCAACCATTAAGCCTTGTGAGAATCGACTTGTTAGCCTTGACATCATGTTTTTAAGTTCACTAGCAGGTTTATCACTGGTTAAAATAATTTGTTTATTTTGGTTTGTTAAATAGTCAAATAATTTAAAAAACTCCATTTGTGTATTTTTCTTATCAGATAATTGTTGGATATCATCTATTAATAAAATATCAACCGATCGATAGCGCTCATTGAATGCACTCATTTGATTAGAACTAACTTTAGAAACATAGTTTTCAAGAAAATCGGATGCTTTTTCATATAACACACGCGTGTTAATGTTGTTATCCAAAATATAGTTTCCTACTGCTTGCATCAAATGTGTTTTTCCTAACCCCACGTCTCCAAAAATATAAAATGGATTAGCAACGACTCCGGGTTGGTCGGCAACTTTTAGAGCCATTTGAAAAGCAAATCTATTAGATTTACCAACCACGAAATTATTAAAAGATAGGGTTGCATTAAGATCACCAGAGCGATATTTATCTTCTAAACCAATTTCTGGTCCTAATAAACGTTGATCTTTGGTTAGTTCTTCTTCTAAGACAAATTTAAAACCGACTAAGTGCTTTTTGTACATAGATTGGGATAAAGTATTTATTTGATTTAAGTAAAGTCGGTTGATTCGACTTTGGATATAAGGTGATGGCGCAATGATATAAACATAATTATCAGCCACCTTTTGGATTGGTGAGAGTGGTTCAAAAAATTCCTCATAGACTTCACTGTCTAATGAGTCTCTCAATTTTTCCAAGACCTGATTCCACAGGACTTCATATTCTTGCATATTGTTCAACTCCAAACTCTAGTATTAATATGTTATCATGTGAACCTCTTTTTAGTAACATAAACTTAGCCACAATTTATGTGGATAACTTTTTTATTTTGAAAGTTATAAACATCATAGTATGGATAAAAGAGAGCCTTTTGAGTCGATTACTATCAGTTTTCATTCGTTTTCAAAGATTCCCACAATTCAAATCTTCCCCCACATTTTTTATCCACATTTTTGAAGTTGAAAACTTAATTTTACAAAACTAAATATGATTATGTTTTTTTCCTCATTTTTTAGGTTGACATTTTAAAAATGAACCGATATAATAAAAGAGCACGATTTCGGAAGAAAGGTGGTTAATTATGAAACGAACATATCAACCAAGTAAGATTAAACATCAACGCACACATGGTTTTAGAGCACGCATGGCTACTAAGGACGGCAGAAAAGTATTATCTCGTCGTAGAGCTAAGGGCCGCGTTAGATTAACAGCTTAACAATTTAATATAATAATTTTATAACAACACGAACGACTAGATAAAATGATACGATTATTTTCAGTCGTTTTTTATTTAAAAAAATGAAAAAACAATATCGAATTAAAAAAACAAAAGAAATCGATGCCATTATCCACAATAAGAAAAGTTTTGGAAGTAAGTTCTTTGTAGTATACTACAAAGAAAATAGTTTCGATCATTTCAGATATGCAATCTCCATAGGAAAGAAATATGGTAACGCAGTCATGAGAAATAAAATTAAACGACAAATCAGAATGATTTTAGCATCTATAGAAAGTCTTCCAAGAATAGATTATGTCGTTGTAGTAAAAAAAGATGCTAATAAACTCACTTATGCTGAGATTGAAAGAAACATTGAAAATTTAATAAAGAAAACACGCGAAATGGAGATTAAGAATGAAACAAAGTAGAAAGATACTGTACGTTTTTGCGTTAGTAACACTATTGTTGGTATTAACGGGCTGTAGTGGAGACGTTAACCGTCCTATCACATTCGATCCAAAAGTTGCAAATTGGTTCGACTGGGTTCTTGTCATCCCTGTTGCTTGGATTATGCAGTTGTTTTCAGGTTTCTTTGGGAATAACTTTGGTATTGGGATTATCATCACTACCATTATCATTCGTACAATTGCATGGCCAATTTATGCTAAAAGTAATGACTTAAGCATTAAAATGGCGATAGCTCAACCTGAAATAGCTAGAATACAAGCTAAATATGCAAATAGAAAAGATCGTGAATCACAACAAAGAATGCAAATGGAAACAGCGCAAGTTTATAAGAAACATAAGATCAATATGTTAGGTTGTTTAATGCCATTAATTCAAATGCCAATATTTATTGCGGTATATCAAGTGGTTCAGAGAATTTGGATTCAAGAACAAGTTGTTGATGGCGTTGTGGTTGCTACTGGCGTCTGGGCTGATAAAGTCGCCAACATGAATTTCTTAGGCATTGACCTTAGTAAAAGTGGGAATCTCTCAGCAATATGGGGCGAAGGTGGAGACTGGAAAGGTTGGTTATTGGCATTTATAGTGGCTGGAACAAGCGCATTATTAAACTGGTTATCAGCAAGAAAGCCATCATACCAAAAAGATACATCTAAATATGGCCCACAAAGTGAACAAGCTGAACAAAGCAAAAAAATGATGAAATACATGCAAGTATTTATGGTAGTAATGATGTTTGGGATTTCACTAGGAAGTAATTCATTAGCATTGTATTGGGTGGTAGGTAACACCTATTCAATTGGACAAAACCTAGTAAACAGAAAAATTAGCGAAGTAAAATATCATAAAATGAAAAATAAAGATCTGGTGGTGATCAATTATGACGAAAAGGATTGAGTTTGAAGCAAAATCAATTAAAGAAGCTGAAGAAATAGCTATAAAAGAATTTAATGTTCCGCTAGAGTATATTAAAATCTCAGTTATTAAAGAAAAAAAGGGTATTTTAGGTATTGGTTCTTCAACGCTTTATGAAGCATTATTAGAAATCAATTTAGCTTTTGAAGGAAAAAAATACTTAGAAAATTTATATAAGGCTTTAGAAGTTGAAGTCATTACGGAGTTTAGAGCCTCTGATGAAGGTAGAGAAATAGCATATAACATTCAAAGTGATGAAAACGCACTTATCATTGGATTTGAAGGCAGAACATTAAACGCAACACAAACCCTTTTAAGAAACTATTTGAATAAATTAAGTGATGGTCCAGTAAGGGTTTCCTTGGATATTGCAGGTTATAAAGATAATAGAAAACGTCAATTAGAAATTCTTGCGACAAAGGTTGCTAAAGAAGTTGCTTTTTCTGGGGTTGAAGCTAGATTAGACCCAATGAATTCATATGAAAGACGAATCATACATACTAAATTAGCTGAATGGCGAGATGTTTACACCGAATCCGAAGGCACCGGAGAAGAACGTGCTATTATAGTTAAACCAAAAAAGAAATAGGGCGAAAGTCCTATTTTTTTTATTTTCTTTGTTGTTAATAGGCATAAATGTTATAATGTTGTTATGAAGAGATTAATATGGAAAGGTGTTAAAACACTCCTTATATTGTTTATGGGTTTCTTATTGTTTTTGACCGGTCAAACAGCCGCTGAATGGGTCAAAGTACAACAAGAAATAAAAACATTTACCTCAAAAGGGGTGTTGCGAGAAGACATTAGCACCGATACAATTAAATATTATCAAGTTTCACGTGAAACCTACTACCCAGACGAGTTTGAAAGAGAACCTTTTTATAATAATGATTTAAAATATCCTGGTGCCGAAGGAGATATTTTAGTGACTAGACAATCGCCTTTCGCAAATAAACCGGGTATTTATGATTTTGTAACATTCTATTTTGGTGGTCATGCGGCATATGTTGGAGAAGACAATACTTTGTACGAAACTTCTGGTATTATCGGGTCTGGTAGTAATTTGTTTAAGACTTTATTTCAAGGTTCTGATTCAACTATTGCCTCAACCTCATCAAACTATTGGTTGAATCCCAATTTTCGTAATGATAAAGATCCAACCTATAATGCCTTTGGTACATACTATCGAAAAGAATTCATTGGCTTAAGAGTAAAAGGAATTACTTCAGATGAAATTAAAGAAGTAAATGAGTTCATGAATCATGTCGTTGATATTGAAGCACAATATAACTTCTTCTTCGTTTTTAGAACCCAAAATAGGTATTATTGTACAGATTTAATTAGTAGAGGCTTTGATACCATTACTTATAGTAATGGTAATCAAAAATACAATTTAAATAGTGATTTAGTAGTAACTACAGTGAATGACTTAATATTATCTGATGATACCTATATTTCATTTTACGTAAGAACAGATAAAAATAATGTGAAGCATATTTATTTTATAGAATAAAGGAGGCAGCGTTAAAATGGATCCAACTCAAATAGTTCTGTTGGTTTTAATGATTGTTATTTTAATTGGATTAGGAATTTTGATTTATTTGTTTCTTGATTTTAGTAAGAAAACGGCAGTGAAAAAAAACGATACTTCTGAACTCTCAGAAAAAATATTGGTTAATGTTGCTCAGCAAATTGGAGATCTTAAAGAAAACATTGCCAAGACCTTCTCTTATTCTGATAAACAAACCACAGAAGATTTTATAAAGTTTTCTGATAAGATGATGAAGTCTTTGGATGAACAAATCGAAAAGATTAATAAAAAAGTTGATTTAAGATTAGGTGAAGGTTTTGAGCAAACCAATAAAACTTTTACTAGTGTGGTCGAAAGGTTAGCTAAAATAGACGAAGCTCAAAAGAATATTGATAAGTTATCTACTGAAGTTGTCTCGTTATCGGATATTTTATCTGATAAAACGGCAAGAGGTGCGTTTGGTGAAGTTCAACTAAAACAAATTTTTGAAGTGATTTATGGTGAAAATAAACCAGAAATCTATGAACCACAATTTACCTTATCAAACGGATCGAGAGTGGACATGATTTTGCATGCACCAGAGCCCACAGGCGATATTTGCATTGATTCCAAGTTTCCACTGGAAAACTACCGAAGAAAATATGATTCAAACGCTTCTGATTTAGATCGTAAATCTGCTGCCAAGTTATTTGAAGCAGATGTTAAAAAACATATTGATGATATCTCAAGAAAATATATTATTTCTGGTGAAACAGCTTTACAAGCAATCATGTTTATTCCAGCTGAAGCAGTATTTTCTGATATTCATGCCAACCATCAGGCATTAAACGACTATGGTCTTAAAAAAGGCGTCTTATTAGCCTCTCCTACCACTTTAATTGCGATGCTATCGATAGTTCAAACGGCTTTAAAAGATATCGAAAGAACTAAGTACTCAGAACAAATCCAACAAGAATTAAATAAATTAGCAGAGGAATTTGGACGTTATAGTCAAAGATGGGATAAATTAAAACGTAGTGTCGAGACTTTAAGTAAGAGTGCAGGAGAACTAGATATCACTTCTACTAAGATTACAAAGAAATTCAAACAAATCTCTAAGGTGGATAAAGAATTATTAGATTCAACCATGCTCCAAATAGAAGATGAAGAAGAAAACGATTAGCCATATCGTTTTTTTCTTTATATTTTGGTATAATATATCAAGATAAGAGTAGAAGAGGTTATAAAATGATTACAGTTAAACAACTTAAAAGAGAGATAAACAAATATTCCAACAAAGAAATCGAAATTGCTGGCTGGGTTAGAACGAATAGAGCTCAAAAAGAATTTGGTTTTTTAAATATTAATGACGGAACCACATTAGAAAACATCCAAGTGGTCTATGAAGACGGACTAGAAAACTTTAAAGATATTCAAAAAATATCGGTTGGATCAAGTGTTTCGGTTAAAGGAACCCTTATATTAACACCTCAAATGAAACAAGCATTTGAAATCAAGGCGTTAAGAGTTGTTTTGTTAGGGGATGCGGATGAAACCTATCCGATTCAACCAAAACGTCACACACGAGAATTTTTAAGAGAAAATGCTCATTTAAGAATGCGTACTAATTTATTTAATGCGGTGTTTAGAGTTAGAAGTAGGGTTGCTTATGCGATTCATCAATTTTTCCAAGAAAATGATTTTGTTTATGTTCATACACCACTTATTACAGGTAATGATGGTGAAGGCGCTGGTCAAACATTTACAGTGACGACATTGCCATTAGAAAATGTGCCTAAAGATAAATTTGGTAACATCGATTATAAAGAAGATTTCTTTGGCATTAAGACAAACTTAACGGTTACAGGTCAATTGGAAGCTGAAGCATACGCGATGGCCTTTAGAAATGTTTATACATTTGGACCAACCTTTAGAGCAGAAAACTCTTCAACACAACGTCATGCCTCTGAGTTTTGGATGATTGAACCAGAAATGGCATTTGCTGATTTGGACGATATGATGGCGGTTGCAGAAATGATGGTTAAATATATTGTCAAAGACGCACTTGAAACATTACCAGATGAAATGGAGTTATTTGATAAATTCGTTGAAAAAGGTTTATTAAATAAATTAAATAAACTAAAAGAGTCTAAATTTCATCAAGTTACACACCATGAGGCCATTACGATCCTTTTAGAATCAAAAGTTAACTTTGAAAATAAACCAGAATATGGGGCAGATTTAGCAAGAGAACATGAAAAATATTTAACAGATACTCACTTTAATGGGCCGGTGTTTGTTACTGACTGGCCAAAGGATATTAAAGCTTTTTACATGAGATTAAATGAAGATAACAAAACAGTGAGGGCGGTTGATTTATTGGTTCCTGGTTCAGGGGAGCTAATCGGTGGATCTCAAAGAGAAGAGCGATTAGAACTTCTCGAGAAAAGAATGGATGAAATGAACGTTCCTAAAGAAGATATGTGGTGGTATCTTGATTTAAGAAGATATGGCGGTTGTGTACACTCTGGGTTTGGGATGGGTTTTGAAAGAATGCTTATGTACTTAACTGGTGTAGAAAACATTAGAGATGTAATTCCATTCCCAAGAACGCCTAAACACGCCGAGTTTTAGTTATTAACTAA
>Ga0265294_10002880_pt1 | contig 22340 bp, 17 predicted proteins | sample MunlanPumphouse3_FD_192504 | JGI IMG/M metagenome (GOLD analysis project Ga0265294, IMG submission 192504) | Groundwater microbial communities from a municipal landfill in Southern Ontario, Canada - Pumphouse #3 | ecosystem: Environmental > Aquatic > Deep subsurface > Groundwater | place... | reverse complement strand
ACTATCTAGATAGCAGTTTTTTACTATTTCTTCAAAACTGAGAAACGCTAGCTTTTTTTAACACTTAGTAATATCAATTAACAATCTTCTACAAGTTTTCTACCTTTTGTTCATATAACCAGATGAAATTACCTTCTTGCACGCTGAAAAGACCTCCTCAATATGCCCAGATTTCCTGCGCGTCATCATATATATCTCTTTCATCATTCGAAAGAGATTGATTGGAGTTTATTTAAGATGTTATTGATCTCAAAATACATCAAAATTTACACTTTTTTTATTACTCCCAAAAGTTCATTCGGATCATAAGGCTTATTGATAATATTTCCACCTTGTGAATAAACTTTAGAAATTATATCTTCATCAGCAACAGCCAAGATAATTACACTATTTTTGAATTGATGATGGCTTTCCAAGTATTTATAAAATACTCGATTCTTATTACTTCGATAATCATAATCTACAATCACCTTATAATACACATTCTCTTCATATAATCTTGAACATATAGCAAGATCCTGCGGGGCATCAACTTCATAACCCGAATCTCTAAAAAGCATGGTAAGTAGAAACCTATGATCATCATTTGTTGTTGCGATTAATAATTTATTTTCCATATGTTTTTTAAATACACTTCTTGTTCCACAATTTGCAGAAATACTTTTTTTATGCTATTTTTCTGTATAGCAGCATGTTATAAACAATTGCAGTTGTTTATGGTTTTAAGAGTGTTACGAATATGAAACAGTTTTTCAGTTACTAAAGTAACAAAGAAACATATTTATATAAGAAAATCAGCATTTTCCTTTTGTACAAATTTGAAACATTTTTCATAGACAAAAAACCACTTTGTCTTAAAATGGTTAAAAAATGAGGTGAATAATGAAAATATTATTAAATGATGATTTAGCACTACAAAAATTACCAGAGGCAAAAGCAACCTATTATTTCACTGATGGGAAAAATGTAATTTTCGCTGGTTTAACTAGCAACTTGTATGGTCGCATTAATAAATTATATGAGCAAAGAAAAGGAGATGAGAAAATTGGGGAACTTTGGAATAAAGCTACAGATTTAATTTTTGATATCCGACTTTCCAATATTGACAGTCTTGTCTGGTATAAAAGCCTGTTAAAGTCATTTACACCCTACTACAACGACTATATAAATGTTTGGGAGTCTTATACCTATTTAGCAATTGATTGGAAGCATGCCCCGTATTTGAGCATTAAAGAGAACACTCAGGGTGACCACCTTTATCTTGGTCCATTCCGTAGTAGGTTTTTTATTAGTGATATCCTATCCATTTTGAATAAATATATTATGCTTCCAATTTGTCCTGAAAACTATGAAACTTGTTGCTTAAGGAATAGCGATAGTTGCCTTTCAACATGTACAAGCGGTGACTTAACAAAACTGAACACCTTGATTCATCAATACTATTTATCTACTAATAACAATTTAGCTGACTTATTAAAGACCAAGTATGAGTATTATTACAATGATTTACAATTTATAAAGGCTGAAGAGATAAATATTGAAACAAAACTGCTGTTAAATTATTATAAGTACCTTAAATTTTTAAATGAGACAAAAAGCTTAAATCAAACTCTCGATGTTGATAACCGTACTTACTTTATTGAAGATGGTTTATTAGCAGAGGTTTCAGGTAAAGATAGTATTGATTTCCGCGATATAAATCGGAAAATACCTTATCGTGAAAACGAATTGTTAGCTGTTAATAAAAATCAGTTAGATGAAAGATGGATTGTATTCGATTTTTTGGAACAAATGAAATAAGGGCGTATGACATACGCCCACATGTCCAGTCATAAACAATATGAGTATTTTTTAGATACGTTTATCTTTTTTTTTCTTGCGAGCTAAACAGGGTTTAATTGATTTTTAATCAGTGAATCTAAACACTGTCTATTGGCTACCATTACTTTAGTATTCTTTCTTTTTTGGTTTTCTAAAGCTTATTATTTTATTTTCTCTTATAATTTTTTTTCTTATAGAAATACGTGTTAATATCGTATATCGTCGATTAAACTATCATTTTTCCATTCTCTATTTCCACTCCTTGATTCATTTTTGTCTATTAGATGGTCTTTAGAATCTCGATAAAAGTCCGATGATTTATCGAGATAGTATAGGGGAAGATAATGGTAATAATAATTATCATAACGGAAAAGCCTTCATTTCTGAAGTTATAAAAATGCAAACAAATTATCACTAATTTCAGAGAGTATTGCTATCTGCTCTACTTTTTTCCCTTTCTCTTGGTAGAAAAATTTAAGAGAGGAATCTACGAACAAACATAGATTTTTGAAGAAGCAACAATATAAAAAAATAGGGAAGACTTTTTAATCTTCCCTACCGTAAGGGCGTATAGCACAATACGCCCTTAATTTTTATGTCCTTCAAAGCATGAAGGTATTACCAGTGTTACCTTCAAAAATGAAGGTTTTCCTGGAAGTTATTAGTTTTTATTTAAGTCCTTCAGACATAGCTTCACCAAGATTAAAGATTGGTAAGTAGATCACAATAATTATTGAACCAACAACACCAGCCATAAGAATAATCAAGATGGGTTCGATTAGAGATGTTAGCTTATCAATTACTGAATCAATGATTTTATCATAGAATTCAGCAGTTTTACTTAAAAGCTTATCCAAGTCTCCTGTCTCTTCACCAGTACTAATCATTTGAAGAAGAGTAGATGGGAATACACGTGTTGCCCTAAAGGCATGAGCGATTCCATATCCCTCTTTAATCATTACTCGAGATTGCCTAACGGCACTTTCAATAACTGCATTTCCAACAACATTTTCGACTAGTTCGAGAGTTTCCATAATCGGAACACCAGCTTTCATTAGAATAGAGAAAGTTCTAGCAAATTTACTCATTACTGAGCTCTCTACTAGTCCACCAATAACAGGAAGTTTGAGTTTAATCTTATCAATAATCCATCTTCCTCTATCAGTTAAATTAATTACAAAGAAGACTAGTCCTACAACAACAATTATACCTATAGTTGCAGCCAAATTTCCTTTAATAACATTACTTATTGAAATAGCAACTCTGGTAGCGGCTGGAAGGTCAGCTCCAAAACTTGCATAAATATCACTAAATTTAGGAATGATATAGTAGAAAAGGAACCAAACAACGAAAATCAAAAAAGCCAAAATAAAGATAGGATAAGTCATTGCAGAATTAACCTTTCTTCTTGTATCTTCAGTTCTTTCTAAATTTTCTGCCAATTCATCCAAAACAGTGTGAAGAGTACCTGATACTTCACCAGCCTTAACAAGTGAAATATATAGAGGGTTAAACACACCAGGATGTTGTTCGAATGATTCAGATAAAGAATATCCTTTACGAATATCTTCATCAACTTTCTTTAGTACTTTTCTAAATTTTGGATCTTTCTCTTCATTTCCGAGGCCTGAGATAGCTTTCTCAATAGTTAAACCTGCTGAAAACATTGTAGATAACTGACGAGTGAAGAAAACTAAGGTTTTCAACTTGACAGCAGTCCTCATTTTGTAGATAGCTAACATAATCTTATCAAAGAGAGATAATTTCCCTTTGAATGATCCATCATTAGCATTTCTCACAGAAATGATAGTTCCACCTTCAGCTGCTAATTTATCAATAGCTTCATCCATTGTTGTAGCTTTGATAATACCTTCTTTCCTAGCACCTTTAGCATCTTTTACTGTATACGAGAAATTAGCCATATTATACCTTTATAGTTTTTAATCATTAATAGTAAGTTTGATTACTTCACGAATTGATGTGACACCTTTAGTCATTTTTCTAACTGCAGCATCATGAAGAGATCTCATACCTTGTTCTAGAGCTTTTGCCCTAATAATATCCTGATTTTTACCTTCAAATATTAAGGCTCTAATCTCAGGAGTAATTGCTAACAATTCAAAAATACCTTGTCTGCCAGCATATCCAGTGTTATCACAATGTACACAACCAGCACCGATTTTAAAATTAATATTCTTTGCCTCTTCCTTGGAAATACCTGCTTGAAGCAATTCAATATCGGTTGGTTCATAGTCTGTAATACAGTTTGGACAAATCTTTCTAACTAGCCTTTGTGCCATAACAAGACAAAGCGAAGAGCCAACAAGATAAGGTTTAATTCCAATATCCATTAAACGGGTAATGGTTGATGGAGCATCATTAGCGTGAAGTGTTGTGAAAACTAAGTGACCGGTAAGTGAGAATTTAACAGCAATATCAGCAGTTTCAAAATCTCTAACCTCACCAATAAGAACGACATCAGGGTCCTGACGCAATACAGAACGAAGAGCTGCAAGGAATGTTAATCCAATCTCTTCTTTTGTTTCAATTTGCGTAATTCCTTCAAGTCTATACTCAACAGGGTCTTCAACAGTAATAATATTTGTTTCTATGTGTTGAATTGTTTTAATCGCTGCATGAAGCGATGTAGATTTACCAGAACCAGTAGGACCAGAAACAATAATGATTCCATAAGGACGTTTGATAACTTTTTGGAAGATTTCCAAATCATCTGCTTCAAAACCTAAAGTTGATAATTTAAATCCAAAGTCACCCTTATCAAGTAAACGTAAAACAGCTTTTTCTCCCAACACTGTCGGAGCTATTGAAACACGAACATCAACAGACTTAATTGAAGTCTTAAGCCCCATGTGACCATCTTGAGGTAATCTCCTCTCAGCAATGTTTAACTTAGCCATAACTTTTATCAAGGAGATTAATCCAGCATGCATCGCAATAGGAGGATTCATAACCTCTCTTAATGCACCGTCTACTCTGAAACGAACCCTAGTACTCTTTATCATAGGCTCAATATGAATATCTGTTGTCCCAGCTTTTATAGCCTCAGAAATGATAAGATTAATCATCTTAACAACTGGTGCGTCAGCCTTAGACTCTGAATCAACCTCAGATATTGATATCTCATTATCATCACTATCTACAGTAACAAAATCAAAATTACCTACAGCATCTTCAACTTGCGAAGTAGTTCTAATACTCTTATAATATTTCTCTAAGGCATCGGTAAGTACTGAATCACCAATCAATATTGGTTCAACATTTTTACCAAGTACCTTTTTCAAACTATCTAAAATGTTAAGATCATCAGGGTTGGTCATTGCGACAACACAAGTATCTCCAGCATCCCTTAAACAGAGCACTCTATTTTCATAAGCAAATGGTTCAGAAATTAAAGAAACTGTTTCTATATCAAGTTCCATTAACTCTGAAGGATTCACAATAGGAATATCTAACTGTAGAGAAATACACTCTAAGACCTGTTTTTCAGTAACATATCCTAATTTTAATAAGGTCTCCCCTAATTTTAGAGCAAAATTATCCTGCTTAATTAAAGCCTCTTTTATCTGCTCTTCTGTAGCGTAACCTTTTTGAACTATTATTTCACCAATTCTGGCGAATTGAGGATTAAATGACATAATCAATCCTTTTGTTTTATTATTATTTTATGTTAGGTGTAGGGGCGAATCAATATTCGCCCTTACAATTCCTTCGTTGTAGTTATAAAATCATTTCCTCTGGCTTACCCTATGGAACATCTACAAAACTCTGTTTCATAGCTACCGACATAAACGTCGACAATCCATAGTTGAAGCCACTATCCATAACTTAATCAGTAGGTTCAAAATAAGGGTAACGTAATATCATTGTACTTCCACGTTCAATAATACCTGTTCCCATTACCTGACCATCAATTTGAATTTGTTGCTGTCCTGGACTCCAACCATCCTGTGAAGGTAATCCATATAGCCTATAAATCTTCAAATACAATGTAGCATAACCATCTTCATCGGTAAATGCAGTATTGGTCATATTTGCAAAATTGTTTGGTAAATCATAGAAATCACCTCTATCTGCAATAAAAGACCACTCTACATTCGCTGTAGGGAATCCTTGACCATCTCTAGCTCTTACAGTTACTGTGGACCACTTAACTGTATATGGGTCTGCAGTAGTAGGATCATTGCCATCATAGAACGCAACGTGTCCAGGAGTTACCTGCATATCTGTATCTGGTTGATTCCAAGGTAATTCAACTGTATAAGATTCGTCAATTACTTGAGCATATGAACCTAGACAGCTAGCATTCAAAGTTATGTCTGTATATGTTAAAGAACCACTATAAGTTAATAGGGTGTAGGCAACACCAATTGAGGAGGTTGAATCTACACTAGTTGCACTAGCGTCAACTGCTGTAACCTCAGGACCATTTCCTGTATAAGCATTACCTTGAATTGATATTGGTAACGGTATGTCGTTTCCATTTTCATCTTGTTCAAGTATTACATCAAAAAATACAGAAGTACCATAATCTACAGGGTTACTATGAATATCTTTTACTGATACAGCTACTAATAATTCCCATAAACCACCACCGACAGGTTCACCCTGGTCAAATGAAATATCACCCCAACTTATATTAGCTGGAGGTCCAGCATGAATAAGAATATTGGTTTTGGTTGCAACAATTGCACCTGGTACATTCTGGTCTGCTAAAGCAGTGCTATCATTTGCAACTCTTAACTGAATCACACCTGAACCAGCACCTGTAACAACAGAAACAGCTGCACGACCACCATTAGAAGTTGTTGATACAATTCCATTTTCATTTTGACCACTCAAATGAGCAGGTAATCCCTCATCTTCGCCTGGAACAGGATCATTTAGTATTTTAAAAAAGATATTTGTAGCACTATCAACTAAGTTTCCATTGATATCATAAAGATTTACATATAGAATCTTAGAATCAATACCACCAGTATTAGCTACATTAAGATTAATCTGGTCTTGATTCGAGAATCTAATTGAATATAATTCATCAGATTTAATTGTGAATAAGGCTTCTGTTGAAAGTGTATCACTATTAGCATAAGCTTTGATTGTTGCAGGCCCAGCTGATAATCCAGGAGTAAAGACAACTTTAGCAATACCTTCATCATTTGTGTTCTGAGTATAACTTTCAGAAGTATTGTAGAATGAACCTAAGTCTGTTTCAAATCTAACTACTTTATTTGGATTAGGATTGTTAAAAGCATCCTTAAGATCAGCTTGAATAACAATCTTGTATGGATTATCTATTGTAGTTTCACTAGTCTCTTCAACTACATTGAGATCATCATCAGCAAGATATGTACTTAACTGTAAGTTGAAAGGGTTACCTGGTTTAACATTGAAGTTTCTAGCAGCATGTAACGTATCAATTACTACCTTTACTTCGCCAATACCAGCCTGTTGACCAACATTTAAAATAAGTGGAGCATTTCCGTTTTGTGTAGGAACAATAGCAATAGAACCCATGTTAGTATCACCATCATCAGCTACGAAATAACCTCTATCTGTCTCAAATCTAACCATAGTACTATCAGCAACTGGATTTAAGTTAACATCATAAACCCTTGCTCTCACAACTACAGATTGATTTACAAAGAACTCAGTAGAAGATACTTCTATTGTAAGATCACCAATTGGTGGCTTCTCTTCAATCATAACTTTAACTTGTTTATAATCTTGTGCAGCTATGTTAGTTTCATCATATTCAGAATAAGTATAAACATAAGCTGTTATTGTGGCTTCTCCTGTATCACCATCATCATAAAAAGGGACCTTAGCTATACCAGAATTATTTGTATTCTCCAAAGAAATGATCACACCTTTATCTGCTTGGAACATAACAGGCACTTCAGCTGCTCCAAAATTGTTTTGATCTTTTACATGCGCACTAATGTAAGCAAAAGTTACATTATTATCTGCATATATTTTATCAACAGATGATTCAATCTTAGTAATTTTATAATTAACATTACTAGATGTAGGTATATCCCTATCATCACAACCACTAAACATTAATATTGATAGCGATAGTAGAATCAACAATATTGTTAACTTTTTAATTTTCATAATTACTCCCAATTTGTTGTTACTCTTGTTCTTCAAATTTAATTAATGTCTCTGTCATGATGTCAGCAACTTCAATTGATTTATTAAAATCGCTTGCATTAACGACTGTTGGAGTCATTTCAATAATTAAATCTGTCTTTTCTAAATTCTCAGTTTCATGTCTAAAGAACCTTCCAACAAAAGGAATATCACCTAAGAAAGGCACTTTATTCTCACGAGTGGTTAACTGTGTAGATAACAAGCCACTAACAATGAAAGTGTCTCCACTTGGTACTGTTATTGTAGAGCTGACTGTTCTAATTTTAACTCTTGGTACATAACCACCAACCAAATCAATAACAGAACTAATTTCTGGTTTGATTTGTGTTGTTATCTCATTCTGTGAATTTACATTTGGTGTGATATTAAGTTTAATACCAGTGTCTTCTCTTTCAACTTGGACCTCTTTGTCATTATCAACAACAACATAAGGTTGTGATTCACCAATATGGACATAAGCTTCTTCACCATTTTGTGAAGTTAATCTTGTATCAGTTAATATCTTTGCAGAATTATTCTCTAATAACCAATCAATTGTTATATCAAAAGCATATAACTGCTTAGAATAATTACCAAAATCATCCCAATCACTCATCTTTTGGAAATATTGATTTGTTGGTAAATTTCCTAATGTTTGAGCTTGACCAAATGGGAAAGCCCCTGTTTCATCAAAATAACCGTAAGGAAGTCCTACGCCAGCTTGATTTACTGGATCTTCAGCAATAATTGTTGTTAATTGATTTAATTTTGACCAATCAATACCCATTTTCTTTGAGTCAGAAACGTTAACTTCAATAACTCTAACTCTAATTTGAACTTGCTTTTGTGGCATATCTAATTTCTTAATTTGATTTTCGATATCTGCAAAAGTCTCAGGATTAGCTCTGATCAATAATGCATTTTGTCCAGAAACTTGAACAACTTCACCTGGCATGTCTTTGAAAGCATCAACTATCTTATCAGCATCAATATAATTCAATTGATATACATAGTTTCTTGTTCCTGATTCCTGCTCTACTATAGAAGTAGGGCCAATTAAGAATGTGTTAACACCAATTACTTTGTATGAAAATCCGTAAGACTTGGCTACTAATGATATTGCATTCTCAACTGAAATATCATTTAACCTAACTGTTACACGCTTTTCACCGTCATCAGCATTTTTAGTACCTTCGGTAGCAACAACAATATTGATGCCAGTTAACTTAGAAATTGATTCAATAACTGTTGTTATTGTAGCATCTTTAAAATTTAAATTATCTATCTTTTTTACTAATAAGTCTTCATCACTTTGAGCAAATACAAAAGAGATGCTTAATAGTAATGTTAACACGATTAAAGTAAATTTTCTTATTCTAACATTGAATATCTTCATAGTTTCTCCTACCTATTTTAATAATTTTGATTAGATATATCATCATCTTGTGCGGGGGTTTTCTTTTCGGAAGGGATATCATAAATATCCATTCTCTCCTCTACGACTAATTTAGTTCCATTAGATAATACTGCTGTTTGGTTAACAGGATCAGCAGATCTAACCTTCAAATTTGAACCTTGAATCTGTTCTCCAATACCATATTGACTCTCGAGATCTTTATGTTCAATTCCTACCATCAATTTGTCGCCAAACTTCTGAACACCATATAATCTAATTTGATTATATCTTTTCTGTAGTCTTAGCTTAATCTCATCAACTTTTTGTGGCAAGATAATATCTTGTTTTAAAGGATCTTTAGTAATTGAAAAACTAAATTCTTTTCTCTGCTTGATTCCTTGTTCAATCTCTATAGCTTTACGAAGTAAGTTTGAATCAACTTCTTGTTCAGCATACAAAGATTTAGGATCAACATTTCTCTCTGTATTATAATGCTTTATAGCAAACACAGCTAAAAAAATTATCGATGCAACTAAGAGAATATAAGCTAAATCTTTTACATATCTATATTCCATAATTACCTCATCTTATGTTTTATAAATGAAATACTCAAACTGACATTATAATTCTTATCTAATTCTTCAACATTTTTAATGTCTTGTTTGTTTGTTACAACTCTCTGTGGATCAATTGAAAAGTCATTAATAACAGTTAAGAAATCCATCTTTTCAATATCATTTAGGAACTTACCTAATTTTACATAGGTAGTAGTAAATTCAAATGAAAACTCATGTTCTAACTGATCAGCTTTTGTGAATAGATCCTTATGGTTTATACCAGAGATGTTAATACCATATCTTTGAGCAATTTCATCCATAGTAAAGATAATTTCATGAATCTCATCAGATGAGAATTCATTATCTTTTGTTAATGTATGAGATAGAATAGAAGTAAATTCGCCGAGTTTCTCATTTTGCACAATAAGACTATTAAGGTCTTGGCGTGCCTTTTTGATTTCTCTGTCTAATTTAGCAACCTCTTTGACTTTGTTAGACATCATTTGCCCAGACAAATAATAAAATGCAAAGGAGAGAACTATAATTAGTAGAATCAGGATAGTGTAATTACGCTTCATTTTCTTCTCCTTCGTTCATAATATTTACTTGAACATTGAATTTTAAAGTCATAGATTACATCCATATCATTATCAGTATCAATGTTGAGCATTTTCTTAACTAAATCTCTGTTAACGAATTCAACAGATCTGAAATCATTAAATTCTTCCCGCTCGATCAAACTAGTTCTATACTTATTGATAATATCTTGAGGAACTTCATGCTTTTTAGCTTTAATTAATCCAACTAAATCCCAATTACCATTTTTATAGGAAAATTGTGAAATAGCTAAACTATCAGAAGTAATTTCAGCTAAGGCTTGAAGCTTTTTAGTCCAAAATATTCTTCTGTTATAAGCTTGAGCAAATTGCTCCATATCTTTCTCTAAATTTTCAGAACTGGTCGAACTAACTATATTATCATATGAGCTAATTTGCTCTTTAATATCAGCTAATTGTTCTTTACGAGTTTGAATCTTCTTTTCTAAATTTAGATTATTATAGTAGGTAAAACCTGAAATTGCAATTACAATTAGAATAAAAGCAATAACTGTATTAAAATAGGTTCTTTTCTCTTTCAGAGCTTTTAGCCGCTCATCTCCAAATTTATTTAAGTTAATTCCAAAATAGAATTGTTCCATCCATCCCCCTATTCTGGTCTCATAGCAAGACCTAATGCAAGGCATAACTGTGGATCTTGGCTATTTTTGAATTTATCAGGCATTTCAATCGAACTAAATGGATTATAGACTTCAGTAGGGACATTAATTTTAGATTCAATGTATTCTGCTAGTCCTTTTACTTTAGCTGATCCACCCATAATGTAAATTTTTCTGAAGTCACTGTTTCCAGCTTCTTTGACATAGAATCTAATAGATCTTCTAATCTCATCAGTAATAAGATCTTCAGTACTCTTTTCAGAAATATCTAACATAGTGAGAGCTGTCTCTCCAGATGGACTATTATTAGTAATGCCATGTTCCATTTTAAACTTTTCCGCTTCACCAAACTCTAAGTTATGTTTTCTCATAATATCTTGAGTTATGTTAAATCCTCCATAAGCAATATCTCTGGTAAAGAATTTTGCCTTAGGACCATATATTATTATGTTGGTTCTATGTGCACCAATGTTAACTAAGACATAGACACCATCTTCGATGTAGGAAGAAAGAAGAAAAGCATTAGTAATAGCAAATGCGTCTATATCAATAACTCCAGCAGTGATACCAACAGAACTTAATATATCAACATGTTCATTTATCACATTTTTTGTAGAAGCAGCCAATATGATATTCATATTGTTAGTTTTCTCTTCAATATTTAAAACTTGGTAATCTAATACCATTTCATTCCCACTAATAGGAATATGTTTCTTTGCTTCAAAAGTTAAAGCTGAATCAAGCTCATCTTCAGGTAAATAGATAGTTTTCACCTGTTTGATACTTGTATCATCCCCACCAATTGAACTTACGACATGCTTAATTTTTTTCGGGTTAATTCTCATACCTTTCAATATGGAGCTAAGCACCGGAACAAATCGATCATTTCGTAAATCATTTGGCAAATATTCGATCCCTTCGGGTACAGTTGATCGAACATCAAAGTTCAGCAACTTATACCCGTGGTTAAGTCTCTTTAAGTGAACGACTTTAACACTGTGCGATCCAATATCTATACCAAGTGATTCTTTAAATCTTACCTTAGTTTTTTTACTCATATCGCCTCTTTATCTTTATTATAATTAAAACATTAAATCAATAGGAGCATCGGATGCCCTATATAAATACCAACTCTCAGTATCTAATTCTCTAGCACCACCTTCAATATGAACTTCAGGGAATTTAGGAGGTGGGCTATTTCTGAATCTATTATCATAAGTATATTTTTTATCATATCCTACGCCAGTTCCACTAGTTCCAGGTGCATTTAGAAGGTTTAAAAATCTTGGATGGGATCCATAACGATAATTAGGGATATCCCACTCGCCACCTGTGTTTATGTCATCTTTACCTGATCTATGAACAAACCCTCTTCTTCTCTGGGCGACAGATCCGAACAGACGTATAGATCCACGCTCCATAAAGGTTTCAGCTCTTGTTTCAGGCCATAATGGGCCATAATAAGGGTAGCAAAAGTCCTCAGGCCAATCAAAATCGCGCCCATCACGAAAGAAGAAATGGAGTGGTCCCCAGCCATTATCATAAGGGGCTATATTATAAAGACCAAAGTTAGCTAATTCAACAACGTTTCCATCTTGTCTGGCAATAGTGCCGACATGTGGGTGTTGATATTGGAAAGAGAAAACACCATCTTCCATTGAGACTTCTCCTTTTCCTAAAGCAGCTAAAGCGGCATAAATGTAAATTCCACCATTACCCTCATCACCTTCTAAATCTTCATATCTTCCACAATTATTCTTTATCCTTGTAGAGTCTTCAGGTGACCTATAACCATATTGAATTAAAATACTTTTTTCAGAAACTAATCCAACATAGTCATTTCGATTGATTGGTAAGGTATATAACCCTGTTTCAGGGTTATAACCATCAGGTGGTTGGCCTTTTTCAGTTCCAGCAAGCAAGATATCACCTGTAAGGTACATGGTGTCTTGGCATGCCCATGTTTGTTTTCCACCGAAAGTCCCTTCAATCCATAATTCACCTGTAACAAAGATTGAGTTATTTTGAACACTACTATTTCCGTGTTCATACCATACTGTATCAACCTGAGTAAGATATTGGACACCTAAAGAATCTTCTCTCCAGGTAGTATCTGGATCATCTTCAATTCCAATATCATATACTACAACGGTATCTGTAGCACTCCAAACTCTGTCAATATACCACAAGCTATGATTAACTCCGTCGATATAGGCTAAAATACCATCGCCTGGATCTACATCAATTGTTTCGCCAGTTCTAGCTAAATCAGCATTATCAGGAAATTCGATCATAGGAACTTTTTCGTGTACACCTGACAAAAAGACATCATCCATGGGTATAGCTGGTGTTCCATCTGTAGGTTTAATTTCTCCTGAGGTGTAGACTTCGTCATGAAAAAGAGGCCAGCCATCATTAATTTCATAAGCTCCCCCCTTTTGGATATAGATATCGGTATTAGATCTAACAATCCCACGAATTTCATCTTTTCCCCAGAATTTAACTTCGTCTGGGTCATTCAAACTTTCATTAATGGAAGCTTCATTATCGGTAAAATAATGAAATCCGGCGAAGGTTTGATTTTTAATGATTTTCTTACTATAGAAAGCAACCCCGTGATGGACTGGTCTTTCAATACCGGTATATGCTTTGCCGATAGAACTGATATTAAGAACAGTGTTGCTGCCAAAAGGGCTTACTTCATCACTTGGTTCTTTATATACTTTGGATCTCATAACAAAGGTAAACTGTCCGAAACCTGCATCGATTTCATTAGTTTGATAAAAGAGATCAATTGAACTAAAAGTAGCATCAGTCATACCTGCCCCAATAGCGTCTTCAACTTCTTTTTTAGCGACCACCAGGCCTCTAGAAGTTTCACTTCTAATCAAATGTAGTTGTTGGGCTTTTTGGTAACCAATAGCTAAATGATTACTATCAGCAACCCCTACATGAGAAATGGCAATCACAGAAAATAGAGCTACCGTAACCACGGCTATAGCTAGGGCAAAAAAACCATTGTCTGAGAATATTTTTTTTATTTTCATCAATCTAACCCCTGCTCTATTGCAATAAAGGTTTCATATTCGACAAAATAGGGGTTTTCATAAGGCATAAAAAGCCCCCCAGAAGAATTTCCTAAATCAATACTTGCTTTAAGATAAACTCTAACAATATCGATATTTGTATCCGAAACATTTGCAAGGTTATAAATATCCGTGACAGGGGAAAACAATAAATCCTCGACCTTCATATCTGAATCATCTAATTTAGGGAAGATTCTTACATTGCTGGCAAGATAGTTATCGATTCCGTGCGCATTGGCATCATACTCAACAAATCCGCGGTTGTTTAACGATATTGTGATAGAGTCTCTTACACTATATACTTCACTATTTTTTGGTGGTTTAAAAAACACACCTGTTGTTCCGCTAATATATTGACCAGTACCTAGTTGAACTTGTTCGCTATTTCCAATCAAGCTCATCCTGTTAGCATTAGTCAGTCCTAAGAATTGGAAGGCTCCACCTTGGTCTTCTTCAACAGCTAAGCCATGTTTAATTGTCATAATGCAATCATAAGCCTCTTCATTCAATCTAGCAATTTTTGACAATTGTTCGAACCTAACAGCAAAAGAAGAAAGGACAAAGTAAGTAGCGGAGAAGATTATTGTACTAATAACCATAACAGCAACCAATTCCAAGATAGAGAAGCCACTATCAGATCCCCACTTTTTCGTTCCCCTCACAATGCCCCGTTTAGGGGATTTTGGGGCCTGAGTGCCGGTATTACCGGCGGGGTGATTATTGTTTAGATGCATAGTAATCTTCCATTAATATAACTTTTTGTTCTTTATTTCCACGACTAGGTTCTTTCCATTTACAAGTAACAGTAATTCTAGTCTTATCATAGAAATTTAAATTAACTGCATAATCAGAAACGTGAATTTCGGTATCGAATGAAGCGTCGAGCTTTCTTGAATTAGCAAGTACGTCTAAGCTATAAGAGCTTTTATAGATAGGCATACGTTGATCATCAATAAGAAATGTGCTGTATTTCTGTTTTAGAAAGTTTTGATATTCTAATCTAGCAGAATTCAGCAAAATAGCTCTTCTGATACGGTAGTTTCTGAACACTTGATTCTCTGTAAATTGAATCCCAACAAATAGACCTATAATAGCAATCAGAACAATCAGGGAGCTTGCCAGTAATTCAACTAACGTGAATCCTGAGTCATTCCATTTTCTATTTTTCATCATCCGTTAAGTCCTGCACCCGTTGCAAAGATCTTAGGGTTATCAGCAACTTTTTCCGCAGTTTTTCTATCTAAGTTTCCATTCATCACGTGATTATAGAGAGATTGATCCTTAGTTTGCATACCTTCTTTTGTTCCGGATTGAATTACAGAAGGAATTTGGTAAGTTTTTTCTTCACGAATCAAGTTTCTTACCGCAGCATTAGCAATCATAATCTCTAAAGCTGGAACACGTCCATTACCATCTTTAGTAGGAAGTAATGTTTGAGCAATAACAGCCTCTAAAGATTCAGAAAGCATTGATCTAATTTGAGCTTGCTGTTCTTTAGGGAACATGTCAATAATACGATCAATAGATTTAGTAGCACTAGAAGTATGCAGAGTAGCAAAAACCAAGTGTCCTGTTTCTGAGGCAGTAAGAGCCAGAGAAACAGTTTCTAAGTCACGCATCTCACCAACTAGGATTACATCAGGATCTTCACGTAATGCAGATCTAAGTGCAGCGGTAAAAGAATGGGTATCGTGTCCTAATTCGCGCTGATTAACTAAGCTGTTCTTACTTTTGTGAACAAACTCAATTGGATCTTCAATTGTTATAATATGTTTTTGAGAATGGTCATTAATTGAATCAATCATAGTTGCCAAGGTAGTAGATTTACCACTACCAGTAGGACCAGTAACTAAGATAAGGCCTTTCTCTTTATAGGTTAATGATTTAAGAGTCTCTGGTAAATATAATTCTTCATAAGACTTAATCTCATTTGGAATAACACGAAAAGCAGCAGCTAAACCATTAATCTGGGTAAATGCGTTTACACGGAAACGCACCTCATTAGATAGTTTTGTAGAGAAGTCAATTTCTAATTTCTCATGAAACATTTCTATTTGAGATTCATTCATAACACTAAAAATAAGGTTTTGAATTTCTTCTTCAGACATTTGCGGAATATTCAGTTTTTTCATTTTTCCGTGAACCCGCACCATAGGGAAAGAACCTGCAGAGATATGCAAGTCAGAAGCCCCGGCATCTGAAGTAAACTTTAATAATTCTTGAATAGTCATCCAGCCTCCCGATATTATAAACTTTTAAATAAACTTAATGAAGTAATCATTAATTTATTCTTCACCACCAGTTTCAACATCGGTAAAGGTATCAATTCCCCAGCCGGTATAAGTATTGTCTTCTACGATAAATCTAACAACTTTTCCTTCTCCAGAGTCGAATTCAGAAGTAGAAGTACAAATATATTCTTCTGGTGGATCACCTAATACATCAAATTCCCATTGGTCTCTAACAGCGGTAGAAATTCCGGCATCATCTAAAGCGTCTTCAATTTCGTAGCCATCTGTTGTACCATTCATAGTGTAATAAGTGTCGTAAGCCTGTTTTACTGAACGTAGATAAGCCTTAGGAGCAGTAGCTTTACCTCTCTCTGTGTAGCGAAGGTAAATTGGAACTGCAATAGATGCTAAAATAGTCATAATAATAATAACAGCTAAAAGTTCCACTAAACTGAATCCCTTGTCTTTTTTCATAAATCTGAACATAATGTTCCTCCCAATTAAGTATTTTTTTACTTTTTTTTATTTTTCATAATACTACATTGCATATTGCATACCAAAAACAAACAATTTTTACATTTTTTTGTTTTTAAAATAAAAGTCTTGACTCAAAGTAATAGCTATTCTTTTTCTGTAACTAAATGATTAAAGAGCGTTTTAAATTAATATATACATAAATAGATTAAGGAGTCTAAATGATGAAAAAGGTCTTACTACTAACGACATTGCTACTATCAGTATTGATTATAATGATTGGTTGCTCAGGCAATTCTAGACAAGGTAAAATTGATTCTCTAGATGAGATATATGTCAAATATGATGGTGGAGCAATAACAAAAGCAGACTTTAATTCTTTTGTTCACTCATTACCAAATGAACAACAGGAAGCTTTAAACATGGCTGGCAAACAGGTACAGCTTTTAAACTCAATGGCAAACGAAGAGGCATTCTACTGCAAAGCCAAGCAGCTAGGCTACGACACAAAACCAGAAGTATTAGAGCTAATCGAAAAAAAATTAAAGCCTTACTATATAGGTGACTTTTACAATGAATATATCAAGTCTAAAGCTACCGCTACAGATGAAGAAGTGAGGGCTTATTATGATGAGAACCCAGATTTCTTTACCGAACCTGCAAAAGCAACAATTAGGTATATACAAGCTAAAGACATGGAATCTGCTAATAAAATTATGTACGACTTAACAGAGAGAAAGCTTAACTTCAAAATAGTTTCTGGTGCAAAATCAATAAATGCTTATGCTAAAGGTAATGATGGTATTATAAGTGAAATCACCAACGATGGTTATATCCAAGGAATTGGTTATGATTCAGAAATAGATTCCTTAATATTTTCATTAGCAGTCAATGAAGATAAGTTTTATGGTCCTTTTGAAACAGAGACAGGAGTTCATATCTTTTCAATTTTAAATAGAACCAAAGCTTATGTAAAACCATTTGATGAAGTAAAAGAACTTGCAGAGACAAGAACCCTTGCAGTAAGCCAAAAAAGAATAAGTGACGAGTTAATTAATCAAGTAAAGGAAGAACAGAAAATCGTCATTGATAACGAAGTTCTTGCAAATATAGATTTTGTTGACACTGCAAATAACCAATCTTCTAATCTCAATAAACCCGTTTTAACCAGTAAAGCTTCAGAGTTTAATTGGACAGTTGAAGATTTGTTAAACATTTACAGTTCGATTGAAAGAAATGAAAGAATGTTTATTTCCAATAATTCTCCTGAAGAGATTTTGGATCATCTTTTAGCAAAAGAGGTTTATTTCTACAAACTCAAGAAAGATGGTTTTGACAAAGAGTTAAATAAGACTATGAAATATAGCAGAAATATCAGAAACATCATTTTATCATATACTTACCAGCAGTTAGTTGCAAAGAAAATTGACATAACTGATAGCATGTTAGAAGAGTATTATAATAATAATAAAATGGAATTCTCAAAACCTGCTTATAGAAATGTTGAGTTACTTGAGTTTGAAAACAATAACAACGCTGAAAAAGCTTATGATAGATATATTGTAGCTGTTAATAATGATGACACCTCAGAAATCGAAAAAATAATGCAGAAATATGCTAAAAATAGTTTCGATAAAAGAGTCATTAACAATGTTTATGCCAATGGTATTGTTCCAACTTATGGTAAAGACACTATTTTAAATACAGCGATTTGGAGTTTACCTGTAAACGAAGTAAGCGATATATTACCTTTAAAGAAAAATAACAGCTTTGTTCTTTTCCGAGTTATTCATGAAGAACCTATACAATATAAACCACTAAACCATGTTGAACCTCAGATTGAGGGAAAACTTAAAAGAGAAAAGTCAACAGCTCTTTTTAAATCTCTGGTTGAAAAGTATAAAGAAGAATTTAACTTTGTTATCCATGAAGATAAACTTAAACCAACCCTCTCTCCAGAACAACTTTTTGAGTTAGCAGAAACACAGGCAAAGATGGGAAAATATTCAGATACTGTTCTCTACTATGACCAAATTATTGGAAGTTTTATTGATGGCAAAAATGACTATAAAGCCATGTTTATGAAAGCTTTTACTCAGGCCGAATATATGAATGATAAACAAGCAGCTATTCAAACATTCACAAAGTTTCTTTCAACTTACCCTGAAGGCGAATTAAATGCTGATGCGCAAGTCATGTTAGATATTCTAACTGGAAAAACAACAATAGAGATACCTGATGATGTTGAGTTTGAAGATTAATTCCAACTCTAGTCATTACTTGACTATGAATAATTAGTTAAACCAAAATTATAAGGACAGCTTTAACAGGTTGTCCTTTTTTTTAGCTCTGATAAGGCAGTAGACTTTTGTGGTTGATCACTATTTGAAAAGCTCAGTTGTATTATATAAACTTCTTATTTTCAGATAAACTTATTAACCTAGTTGCTATCTACTCTTAACCTTGGTAGTTTGTATCTCGATAAATCATCGATGTTTCATCGAGATAGTTTAAGGGAAGACTTGAGAATCATTAATTAACTAAGTTATACATTAGTTCAATTTACTTATTAAACAATTAGAAAACCCATTAATTCCACTATATTACCAAATTTGTAATAAAGAATTATCTTGACAGATATTCAAATATTAATTTGATATTAACTCAAACTTTTTTAGAGGATAATCTTATGGCAACGACTGATTTAGACAAAATTAGAAATATTGGTATTATGGCACATATTGATGCTGGGAAAACTACTACCACTGAAAGAATACTATATTATGCAGGTAATATTCACAGAATGGGAGAGGTCCATGATGGAAATGCTACTATGGACTGGATGGAGCAAGAAAAAGAGAGAGGAATTACCATTACTTCAGCTACTACTGTTTGCCATTGGAAAGATCATCAAATAAACATTATCGACACCCCTGGTCATGTTGATTTCACTGCTGAAGTTGAACGCTCACTTAGGGTTCTAGACGGAGCTGTAGCTGTTTTTTGTGCTGTTGGAGGAGTTGAACCACAATCAGAAACTGTTTGGCATCAAGCAGATAAATATAAAGTTCCACGTATTGCTTTTATCAATAAATTAGATAGGTGCGGTGCAGATTTTGAGAATGTTGTCGAGATGATTCAAGAAAGGCTAACAGACAGAGCACTTCCTATTCAAATTCCTATTGGGAGTGAAGAGTCTTTTTCTGGTATCATTGACTTAATTTACATGAAAGCTATCATTTTTGAAGACTCTTCTTTTGGTAGTAAATTTGATATTATTGATATACCAGAAGAATTACTTCCAAGTGCTGAGATGCACCAAGAGGCATTAATCGATTTTGTTGCTGAATTTGATGACAAACTTATGGAGAAATATCTTGAAGGAGAAGCACTTACTCCTCATGATATTATCACTCTGATCAGAAAAGGTGTAATTTCTAACAGTTTTATTCCAATTTTGTGCGGTTCTGCTTTGAAAAATAAAGGTGTTCAACCTCTGTTAGATGCTATAATCAATTTCTTACCTTCCCCATTGGAAGTACCTCCATTAGTTGCAACAACAGCTGACGGTTTAAAAGAAGAATTAGTTAAGCCTGACATAGATTCAAAATTCTCAGCTTTTGCTTTCAAGGTTGTTACAGATAAATTCTCTGGAAAGTTAGTCTATATCAGAGTCTATTCAGGAACACTAAAAAAAGGAGATCAGTTTATTAATGCTAATAATGGAAAGAAAGAACGAGCTGGTAGAATTCTTCAAATGTATTCAAATAGAAAGCAAGATGTTGATGAGTTACACGCAGGTGATATAGGGGCTATTTTAGGAACTAAGTTCACTATAACGGGTGAAACCATTACGGAAAAAGACTATAATATCGTTTTAGCCAAAATGGAATTCCCAGATACAGTTATTTCTATCGCTATAGAAGCAAAATCTAAATCTGATGAAGCTCACTTGAAAGATGCTTTGGTCAAATTCCAAGAAGAAGATCCTACTATAAAAGTACGTGAAGATAAAGATACTGGACAAACTCTTATCTCAGGAATGGGAGAGCTTCATTTAGAAATCATTGTAGATCGTCTTTTCCGTGAGTTTAACGTGAATGCAAACATAGGTGATCCTCAAGTTGCCTATAAAGAGACTATCACTGCTTCTAACTCTGCTGTAGAAACCTTTGATCGAATGTTAGGTGATAAGAGATGTTACGCTTATGTTAAAATCCGTGTCTCACCTATTAGCATAAACAAAGAGAATTCACAAAAAAAGAACATATACGAATATAAAGCTAAACCTGATTTACCTATGAATTTCCGCCATTCTATAGAGGAATCTGTTTTAAATGCTTTAAATGACGGTCCAATTTTTAGCGGTAATTTAGAGAGAGTAAGAGTTGAAGTTTTAGAAGCAGAAACCCTTCCTGATGAGACAAATGACACAGGGTTTAGAATTGCAACATCTATAGCTTTATCTAGAGCTATTAGAGAGACCAAGAATGCACTCTTAGAGCCAATTATGTTAGTAACCATTATTTCTCCAGAAGAAAATGTAGGTGATCTCATATCTGACCTCAACAGTAAAAGAGGTAAAGTAGAAGAGATTCGAACTCAATCCAATGGTAAACAAGAAATTTTAGCTAAAGTACCTATGCGTGAGCTATTTGGTTACTCCACTACTATTAGATCTATCAGCTCAGGTAGAGCAATCTATACTATGGAATATGATAGCTATCAGATAGTTCCTAATAATATCAAAGAAGAGATAGTTAAAAAAATTCGAGGATATTAATTAATCTAGTTTGATTCGCGATACTGGTGAATCTAGACTTAAAATCTCCTATTTGTTTCAAAAATGATTATTGGAATTTGTCTTTCATCTTTGAGCACTTTTCCTTATTTCTCTGAGAGGTCTTTGTTTACGAAAATGATTGCCTAACACAAGAAATCTAATAGAAAAGTTCACAAACTACGACAATTATCTTACAGTTATTAAAATTCCAAAAGAGTAGAATAAAGATTTGAATTGGCAACTTATCACATTTATTTACATATCATACAGTATACTTTGATTAGGCTTAGCTAAATCTTGTCTCTCAGAGATGAAGATTGCATTTTTTCTAGATGATTCATTTCCATGATTTGCCTGCATGCATAAATATATTCGGACTAATTATGGAAATTACTTTATTAGAAGAATATAGTGCTATTCACAAACCTCTCTAAATTTGCTGGATTTAAATATAAATAATTTCCCTTGACAGTTTATAATTTAGTTTAATAAATAGAAAAAAAATAAACAAACCTAGGGAGGATGTATGTTCTACAATGGATGCAGAATGAAAGAAGTTTTTCTTAAAGCCAAAAAGAACAAGTTTGGCATAATTGCTTCAAACGTCGTTTTTGATTTCGCAG
>Ga0265294_10002878_pt1 | contig 22355 bp, 18 predicted proteins | sample MunlanPumphouse3_FD_192504 | JGI IMG/M metagenome (GOLD analysis project Ga0265294, IMG submission 192504) | Groundwater microbial communities from a municipal landfill in Southern Ontario, Canada - Pumphouse #3 | ecosystem: Environmental > Aquatic > Deep subsurface > Groundwater | place... | reverse complement strand
ACGAACGGGCAGATTTTTGTTTGGAACGTGTGAATTTGATAGAAGCATGCGACAAGTACCCTTCTGAACTTAGCGGTGGCATGCAAAAACGGGTAGGTATTGCCCGAGCCATTGTTATGAATCCACGGTATTTGTTTTGCGACGAACCCAATTCGGGCTTGGATCCACAAACGGCCATTCTCATAGACCACTTGATTAGCGATCTTACCCACGAATACAATATGACGACCATCATCAATACGCACGACATGAACTCTGTCATGGCCATTGGTGAAAAACTGGTGTTTTTACACCAAGGCAAAAAAGAGTGGGAAGGGTGTAAAAACACCGTCCTGCAATCGGATAACGAGTATCTGAACCATTTTGTATTTGCTTCTGAAATGGCGCGCTTGTTAAAAGAGCCGCGTTAAAAGAACCGCGTTGAAAGACCTTGCTGTAAAACCCGCACTGCCGAACTGTTTTGAAGGCGGACTTATATGCGGAAGCGGAATTATATCCTGAACCGGATGCCTATTTCCATCTTGAACTGTGTTGGTTGGATGGTACGTATGCTCTTGGGCTGGTTGTTGTCAAAGTAGTGAGAGACTGATGGTTCAATATAAATACCCATCAACTCTGACCATTTGTACTCTATGCCCAGACCGCCGTATAGCGACCATTGCACACCTTGTACGGGATTGAATTGCCGGGTGGCCACATCGTTCAGTTGGCAGACGTACTCATCAGCCACGGCTCTGTCTACAGCTCCTCCGCCTACGGCATATACCGTAAGGGACCGGGTGTTGACGGCACGCAAGTAGATGCCTACGGGAATGCCTATGTAGTGTGTGTTTTGATTTACTATGTATGATTTATCGGCCGTATGTACTTGGTACTCTCCACGTAAAAGCGTGTAAGTGAGAGAAAATCCTACGGACAACCATTTGTTGATTTCTTTTTGTACGTTCAAACCGGCAGACATGGGTGTGGAAAAATGGGCCGATATTCTGTTCATGTCGTCTTCCCCAAAGTCCGGTGCCATATAGTCCGGAATGCCTAAGTTGGACAAGTCACTGGCTGCCAGGCTTAGCGGTGTTTCCCATTTGGTGGTATACGTGGATGGGGTGAACAGATACGTGCCGTTGATGGCTCCTTGGTATGAGAAATTGGCTGCCGTTATCCACTTTTTATTGATACGGGATGGCTTAGGGGGCTCTATTGGAAATAAAGGATAGTAGGAAGCGTCTTGTCTTTTTGTTGCGTCTTTGGTCCGGACTAAGGCATCCTGTACCGGATCCGGTGTATGTGCCGGTTCCGTATAAGCCGGTTCCGCAGCCAATTGGTCTGCTGTAGCCAGTATAGGTTTGGATAAAGGAGGAAGCAGTATGTCCGAAGTCATTTCAGATACAACGGGTACTTTAGATGCATTGCGCAATACATCCATGCGGGCGTGTGTCAAGATTTCTTCAATAGGATCTGTCGAAAACCAGGTTGCCACTCCTGCCGGAGCCGGAATAATGGTGCATGTTTGAAAGACCGGAGCCGTCAAGCGTCCGGTAAAAGGAACTACAAGAAACAGGAACAGCAGAACAGCGGCAGCAACTGCCGAGGCTGTCCAAGCCCACCTTGTTCTTCGTTTAAAAGCAGCGCGTTTGGCCATGCGCATAGCCAAAGCGTCCCAGTTGCCTTTTTCCTCCGGAATGGCATAATGGAACAGCTTATCGCGGATTTCCTTATCAAAATTATTCATACACCAGTGGTATTAGTGATTTTGAAACATTCATATATGTGCTTCCAAAAAAATGGGATCCGTATTCCAGTATATCGCCTTGTGCCAACTGAAACGTAGGTAGTATAAAATGTACATACAATGTCTCCGGAGCGTATAGCGGGTTGTGCCCTTCTCCATAAGGGTTGATCAGCAAACTAAACTCTTGCGACGTGGGAAAGGCTACGGTTTTTGTGGAAAACACGCCTTCCTCATTGGTAAAGACGGTATCTTCTGAGCGCAGGATAAGGGAAAGATCCGGAATGGCTTCTTCTGTCAAAGAGTCTATAAGTGTTCCGCTTACTACAAAGAAAGCATGCGGAATTTGACGAGTAGCCAAAGAGTCGGGCTGTGATGGGGGGTAGCGGAAAGGAATGGTGTCTTCGCATGCAAATGCAAGGAAAAGAATCACCAGTACGGTTCCTATATAGTACAGCTTCTTCATGTAAGCCCTTTTAGTTTTTGCTGCAACCACGCCCGTGCTCTGGAGTATTGGGAGCGTGATGTACCTTCGTTTATATTTAATATTTTTGCAATCTCGCTATGTGTATACCCTTCAATGGCATACATGTTAAATATGGTTCTAAACCCCGTAGGCATTTGCTCTATGCAACGCATAATATCTGCCGCAGATATGTTCTCCAGGATAAACCCCGAGGTTGATGCTTTGCCGATTGTGGTTTCAATGGGTTGACTGTACCTCAATGTATCTTTTTTCCTTAGGTAAGAAAGAGATAAGTTTACAAAGATCTTTCTTGCCCATCCTTCAAAAGAGCCCAAACCGGCATACGTTCCAATCTTGTCAAACAGGACCACAAAGCCATCTTGTGTAATATCTTTGGCCGTTTCTCGGTCCCCCGTGTATCTTTGACAAACCGCCAGCATCTTTGAGTAAAGACGCTCGTAAATGATTCTCTGTGCCTCTGCATCCTTTTTTCTGCAGGCAGCAATGAGATCACTTTCCGGAGTGTCTTTGTTTAGATGAAATTTCTGGCCGGAATGTTGCATGGATGAACCCGAAAATGTACAGGGTAAACAAAAGTAGAATAAATAATTGATTTGTGCGAATTATGGTAACTTTGCAATTCCCGTAATGTGGTATGGTATGAGAAAAATGATATTTGTGTGGTTGGCGGTATTTGTTGCCGTTTCTTGCGGTTACAGGACGCAGGGGATGACGAATGAAGCCGAGTTGTTGTTCCATCGCGGGATGCAGGCTTTTTACAAAGGAGACGTCCAATCGGCAGAAGCTGTTTTTAAGCGCGTTGTAACGCAAAACAAGGACAACGATGCCGCATGGTACCATCTGTCGCAAATTGCTGCTTTTCACAACAAATGGAATCAGGCAGAACAACACATACGGAAGGCCATCGTTTTGGAACCGGACAATTACTGGTACCACTTGCATCATGTTAAATTGTTGATGGCTGCCGGAGAATATGAAAAAGCCGGAGATTTGTACGAGCAATTGTGGGAGAAATATCCGTCTAAGACGGAATTGCTCTATGACCGCATAGCGTTGCTCATGAACAATCGTCAAAACAAAGAGGCTCTTGACTGGCTTGACACGTTGGAGCACAGAAGCGGAGTGACAGAGTCTGTGCTTTTGCTGCGCTTCAACTTACTTGCCGAGGACGACAAAGCAGCAGCAGAGTCCCTCTTGCGTACGTACGCCAAAGAGTATCCCTCGGCAAGAATATTGAGCGTTTTGGGAGATGTGGAAGCTTCTGCCGGAAATATTGACAGCGCCGGAGTCTATTACCGCAAAACGTTAGAGCTGGATCCATCCTTTATACCGGCAGTCTTTGGTTTGGCGGAAACGCATCGGCTCAAACGGCAATTCGATCTGTTTTTTGAAAACATCAACGTGTTTCTGGCGTATCCAGATATTGATGTGCGTATGAAAACAGATTATTTGGAACAGATTCTAGAGACCCGAGGTTTTGTGGCTACGTTTCAACCGCAAGTGGATACCATGTTTTTAAGTACACGTGAAGCCCATCCTGCCGACAGCACGTTGGCTTATATGTATACGGGCTATCTCATTAGTACGCAACGCCCGGAAGAGGCTATAGAAACGGTAACGAACAATATTGTATACTATCCGGCAGATTACAATGCCTGGCATCAAGCTTTGGGCATTTTATACTACTTGAAAGAATGGCCGCAGTTGTGTGAATACGGCATGTTGGCTTTGGAGGTATTTCCGGATGACGTAACGTTTGGCAGTCTGTACGGATTGGCGTTGTGGCAGACGAAAGATACAGACGGAGCCATAAATCGTTTTGAACGTATTTTATCCGGTTTGAAAAAAAGAGATGTGGACAACAGGGTGCAGACCCTATCTTTGTTGGGTGATTTGTATTATGAAAGGGGAGATATTCGTTCGGCTTATAAAATGTACGAACAAGTGTTGCGGCTGGATAAGGAAAACTTGCCGGTTCTGAACAACTATGCGTACTTTTTGTCTTTGGAGGAAAAGAACCTGGAGCGAGCTCTGGCTATGAGCAAGGTGACGATAGACAAAGAGCCTAAAAATTCTACATACCTGGATACGTACGGATGGATATTGCACAAACTGGGCAGAACGGACGAGGCAAAGGCAGTCATTAGACAAGCCTTGGCATACGGTGGAAAAGAAAGTGCAGAGATATTGAACCATTACGGAGACATTCTGCATGCGCTCAACGAACCGCTTATGGCCATTGTATACTGGCAACAGGCATACGACTTGGATCCACGCGAAGGCATTCTGGAAAAAATCAATACGAATAAAAAGGCGGGAAATTAAAAAGGCAGGCAGCGGAAATCAGGCGGCAACAGCAAGATAGATAACAACATATGACGAACACAAAAGCATACAGAGTAAGGGGGTGGCTTACGGCGCTGCTTTTTGTGTGTCTTGCCGGCTTGGTAGCGGCACAAGATGTAGATGCCTTACAAGTGCGCAACAAGCGGTTGAAGGAAGAGATTGCCGCACTGGAAAAGCGCATCCAATCTACGGCCGGTACCATCAAAGGACAATTGACGCAGTACCGTATGGGGCAGAGCTTGTTGAAAAATCGGCAAGAATTGATTGAAGGGATTGAAAAAGAACTGTCTGCGCTGAACAGCCAAATAACGGAAAAGACAAGTGCCATAACTCTTTTGAGGGGCCAACATGCAGAGTTGGTAGCGGCTTACGAAAAATTGCTAGTACAAGCTTACCGCCACAGGGATAAAAAACTGTGGATCATGCATATCCTTTCCAGCCAAACAGCTTCTCAGGCGTACCGTAGGTGGCGCTATTTTCGCAACTACAGCGATTATATGCGGATTCAGGAAAAGAAAATCCGAGAAACGAGCGACAGTTTATCCAGGGAAGAGGCTCGTCTGATTGTTTTGCAAAAAGAACGGGTCTCATCCAGAGACCAATTGTCACAAGAGATAGGCAGGCGTACGCAAGATCAGAAAGTCTTGGACAATCAAATAAAACAATTGCAGAAGAACGAAAGGCAATTGAAACAAGAATTGCAACAACGGATCAGAGAGCAGCAGAAATTGGATAGCGAAATCCAAAAAGCCATAGCGGCTTTAGAGAAAAAAGATTTGGAACGCGATGAAGCCGCTATTGAAGCAGCGCGTGTATTGTCTGCAGACTTTGCTGCCAACAGAGGCAATTTGCCTTGGCCACTGACTAACGCTGTGGTCATTGAACCGTTTGGACGCATAAAAGACCCAAAATGGGGTTTTGTCTTTGACAACAAAGGCGTCACCTTGTCGGGTCCCAAAGGCGGAGACGTAAAATCTGTTTTCAACGGAACGGTAGCCGCCGTATGGATGGACAACCGCGACAGCTACCTGATACGTGTTTTGGTGAGCCACGGTGAGTACAGCACCATTTATTGCCACATGGTAGACGTGGTTGTAAAAGAAGGAGATGTGGTGAAAACAGGTCAAAAACTAGGAACACTCTCTCCGCTTGGAGAAGGCAACAGCTACTTCCAAATGTTGCAGAGCGGGACTCCCGTTAACCCGGCATCTTGGTGCCGATAAATTCTCTGATGACAGATTGGTAAGGGATGTACTGCTCTTGGGCAGGCAAGATTTTCGTAAAATAGCTGAGGAAGTTCAACAGCCGCAGTGCCTGGGGGTAAGCCGGTGAAACGGGCGGAATCTGGTGCAAAAGCGGCTCGGCATATCTTTTCAAAACAGCCAGTTCGTACAGCAAAGCCGAGTTGAACATCACGTCTGCTTGTTCTTGGAAGGGGAAAATGTTTTTTCTTTCTCCTGCACTTATGCTGGGCCAACGAAGGATGGTTTCTTCTGCCGTTGCGCCACGGAATTGTGCGTCGCGAACCATTCTGCGTATCATGCGGGTGTCTGTAGTGGAGATGCCGTTGTTTTCATCCATGGACAACGAGGTCAATGCCGAGGCGTAAATCCGGAATTTTACTCCTGAAGGGATTTTTTCTGTAAGACGGGGGTTTAATGCGTGGATGCCTTCCATGATTAGGATTTGATCGTCACTCAATTTTAGTTTTTTCCCACGGAAAGAACGGGTACCTGTGAAAAAATCAAAATGCGGTACTTCTATTTCTTTGCCATCCAGCAATTCTGCCAGTTGTTTGTTTAGAAACGGCACGTCCAGAGCGCGGATGGTTTCAAAATTGTATTCTCCGTGTTCATCTATGGGAGTGTCTTCTCTGTTGAGGAAGTAATTGTCCATTTCCAATACGACGGGACGCAGCCCCAACACTTTCAATTGTGTGGCAATACGTTTAGACGTAGTCGTTTTGCCGCTGCTGGAAGGTCCGGCAATCAACACCAATTTGAGCCGTTCTTTGTGTTTGTGAATTTTGTCTGCTATTTCTGCATACCTGCGGCTGTGAAACGCTTCAGATGTGAGTATCAGATCTTTTGTCAAACCGCTTTGTGTTTTTTTGTTCAACGTACCTATATCTTTCACACCCATAATGTTTGCCCACTGTACATGCTCTTCAAATATTTCCACTAGTTTGTACAAACGCGGTTTCCCATCCAATTGTTGGGGGTTGTCCGGTTGAGGATATTGCAACAAAAAACCTGTGTGGAAAAGGCAGAGATTGAATTTGGCAAGGTACCCGGTAGAAGGAACAAGAGGGCCGTAGAACGTATCCGGTGTGTCTTCCAGGTAATAGACAGATGCGTAAAAGTGTCCTCTGGTTTTTTGCAACAATGCCTTTTGAGGAAATCCGTTTTCCAAAAAAACACGTTGCGCTTTTTCTGCAGAGACCTTTTCTCTTCTGAAGGGAATGTCTTTTTCAACAAGAGCCATCATGGTATTGTACAACATCTCCATATCCTCTTTCGTTTCTTCTCTGTTGTCAGGGAAGTCCAGGTCGCAATACAGTGCGTTTTCTACAGAATACGAAATACGCAACCGAGCTTCAGGAAAGACCTCTCGAACAGCCTTTTGTAAAAGGAAAGAGAGGGAGCGGATGTATGTCCTTCTGCCGTCGGGATGGGAGTAATCCACAAATTCCACTTGATGGGGGTTGTACAATACGTAATCCAGGCTCTTCAACCTGTTGTCCACCAGGGCTGCCAAGTGATTTTTGGCTTTATCCCCGTGGAGTTCTTTATTCAATGTGTGTAATGATTTGTTCATTTTCTAGCTTCTTTTAACCATTCCACAAGGAACTGTCCTGTATAGGAACGGCTGTTTTGGGCCAATTCTTCCGGTGTGCCAACACCTACTACAAAGCCTCCTTCGGCTCCGCCTTCCGGCCCCATGTCTATGATATAATCTGCACCGGCAATGATGTCCGGGTGGTGTTCTATGATCAATACGGTATTTCCTTTGTCTGTCAACGCGTGCAAAATGCCCAACAATACTTTGACGTCTTCAAAATGCAAGCCGGTAGTAGGTTCGTCCAAGATGTACAAGGTATTTCCCGTAGATGTTCGGGACAATTCCGCAGCCAACTTTACTCGTTGGCACTCTCCGCCGCTCAAGGTGGTGGAAGGTTGTCCCAGTTTGATGTATCCCAAGCCTACATCTTGCAGCGTTTTTATTTTCTGTATGATGGAGGGTACGTTTTTGAAGAAGTCCACGGCTTCGTTTACCGACATGTTTAGGACTTGGTAGATGTTTTTTTCTTTGTATTTAACGGCCAGCGTGTCGCTCTTGTATCGCTTCCCTCTGCATTCGGGGCAGGTGATATGCACGTCCGGCAGGAAGTTCATTTCTATGACTTGCACCCCGGCTCCTTTGCAAGCTTCGCATCGGCCTCCTCGGATATTAAAAGAAAAGCGGGAAGCTTTGAATCCACGTACTTGCGCATCGGGAGATGCTGCAAAAAGCTTACGGATATCACTAAAAACGTTGGTGTATGTAGCGGGATTGCTACGCGGAGTTTTGCCAATGGGAGACTGGTCCACTTCCACCACTTTATCTATGTGCTCTACACCTGTAATGGCTTTGTAGGGCAGAGGCGTCTTTTTGGAACGATAAAATTTTTGGGTGAGAATGGGCACGAGAGTTTCGTTTACCAAGGATGATTTTCCGCTGCCGCTTACGCCGGTAACGCAAAGAAAACAACCTAATGGAATATCTACTGTTACGTCCTTCAGGTTGTTCCCCGAGGCACCACAGATGCGTAAGGTGTGTCCGTTGCCCGGTCGTCTTTTATCCGGTATGGGGATGCATCGTTGCTCTGTCAAGTACTGCCACGTGAAACTTTCCGGATGGGTGCTTTTCAAAAATTCCTGCATGGGTCCGGCATAGAGCAATTCTCCTCCGCGGCGACCGGCACCCGGTCCCAAGTCTACCAACCAATCTGCATGGCATATGGTTTCTTGATCGTGTTCCACTACAATGATGGTATTTCCGCTGTCCCGCAATTTCATAAGCGCGTGAATCAACTTCAGGTTGTCCCGTTGGTGCAATCCAATACTGGGTTCGTCCAAGATGTACAACACGTTGACCAGGGTGGAGCCAATTTGTGTAGCCAAACGAATCCGCTGGCTTTCTCCTCCGCTTAACGTACGCGTGCTTCTGTTGAGAGACAAGTAGGAGAGACCCACATCCAATAAAAACCGGAGTCTATCGCGCAACTCTTTCAAGATGTCGAAAGCAATCTTTTTTTGCCGCTCAGAAATGTTGTCCTCTACGTTTTCCAACCATTGCAAAAGCGGTAAGATGTCCATTGCCGCCAATTGAGCTATATTTTTATCAGCAAAACGAAACTGCAAAGCCGTAGAGTTCAGGCGTGTACCTTTGCATTCAGGACACGTTACTTCTTCCAAATAGCGGTCGTTGGCTGCCATTCTCTTTTCAGACTGTTCACTCATTTGCTCCATACGGTGAATCAATCCGGGGAAGGTAATGGTATGTGTGCCTATGGAAGATTTCACGTAAATCAGTTCTTCGCTCCCGTAGAGGAGCGTGTCCATGCCTTCTTCCGGGATGTCCTTGATGGGTGTATGTAAGGAAAAACCGTATTTTTTGGCAACACCCTCCAAATGCTGGAAGAGTGTGGTGTCTCTGTATTTGCCAAAAGGATCCAAACCGCCTTGAGCTATAGACAAAGAGGGGTTCGGGATGATTTTTTGCAAATCTATGCGTGTGGTATAGCCCAGTCCCTTGCATGTAGGACAAGCTCCCTGGGGAGAATTGAACGAAAAGCTGTGTGGAGCCGGTTCCGGAAAAGACAAACCGCTTTCCGGACACATCAAATGTTTGCTGAAATGGTCCAGCTTCCCGGTGTCGGGGTCCAGAACGGCAAAAGAACCGTCACCGTGGTACAAAGCCGTATTTACAGAATCTCTGAGCCGTGCCAACAGAGCGGGATTTGCGTCTTCTTGGGAGGGAGGTACCAATTTGTCTATGACAATTTCTATAAAATGCGACTTGTACCTGTCCAACATCATGTTGTGGGTAATTTGGGTAATCGTTCCGTCTATACGGATTTCCAAAAACCCTTTTTTCAGAATTTGATCCAACAATTCTCTGTAGTGTCCTTTGCGTCCTCGTACTACGGGAGAAAGCAAAATGCATCTTTTGCCTTTGTATTGTTGGGCTATAAGGGCAACCATTTGCTCTGCCGTATAGCGAATCATGGGTTTTCCCGTTACCGGTGAATAAGCTATAGATGCTCTGGCAAACAACAGCCGCAAGAAGTCATAAATTTCCGTAATGGTACCTACTGTGGAGCGCGGATTTCGTGTAGTTGTTTTTTGCTCTATGGCAATGATGGGGCTCAATCCGGAAATGTGATCTACATCCGGCCGTTGCAGAATGCCTAAATACTGGCGGGCATAGGACGAGAGTGTTTCTAAGTAACGCCGTTGCCCTTCTGCATGGATGGTGTCAAATGCCAAGGAAGATTTGCCGCTCCCGCTCAGCCCCGTAATCACGCACAGGCTATGTCTGGGAATGGTAAGATGTATATCCTTCAGGTTGTTGACTCGTGCTCCTTCTATCCTTATATAGTCATCTTTCATAAGAGAAAAGGATTGTGGGCAAATTCTTGTGCCAAATCTGTTTCCGGACCGTGACCGGGATACACCATGGTAGCAGAGGGTAGAGGTTTGATTACGTTGTTGAGGGAGTCCATCAATTGCATATAATCTCCACCCGGCAAGTCTGTCCGTCCCACACTGCCGGCAAACAACAGGTCTCCGGTAAACAGAATGTTGTCTTTAGCATAATACAAACAAACACTGCCCGGGCTGTGTCCCGGTGTATGCAGGACTTGCCATTCCATAGCCCCACATGTAAGGGTTTGACCGGGGCTTAGTGGCTCAAACGATATTTTAGGCTGAGCCATACGAAATCCAAAGAGCGAGGCGTGTTGCGATGCCCGTTCTAAATTGCCTTCTTCCAAAGGATGGGTGTAAAATGGGATAGTATATGTTTTCAATACAAAGGGAAGACCCATCAGGTGATCAAAATGGCAATGGGTAGTTACGACAAATTGCGGTGTAAGGTTGTTGTCCGCTATATAGTCTACCAAACGTTGTTCTTCTTTAGAGCCAAAGCATCCCGGATCTATAATAAAGCACTCTCCGTTCTCTTCATGTACTACATAACAACAGGTGCGTAAGGCATTGAAAAAAAATGTTTTAATATACATAAGTCTCTTATTTAGTCGTTCCCTCCAGCATAGGAACAAATTGGTAAAACCCAAAATCTTCTGTACTATACGTATCCTCGCCCGTTCTTGTAATACGCAACATGCGCTGCATGTTCCGGCCTACGGGGATAACCATTTTGCCGCCAATGGTCAATTGCTCTTTTAATTTCTCAGGTACCTCCGGTGCTCCACACGCTACAAGAATACCTTTAAAAGGAGCAAATTGAGGTAGTCCGGCAAAACCATCTCCAAAGATAATGTTTGATGCGTCAAAACCCGTTGCATTTAAGTTTTTTTGCGCTTGAATATACAAACTTCGTATACGTTCTATAGAATATACGTATAGGCCCATGGCCATAAGTATGGCTGCCTGGTAACCGCATCCCGTTCCAATTTCCAACACTTTGTCTCTTCTTTCTACCTCTAGCAAATGTGTTTGCATAGCAACAGTGTAAGGTTGCGATATGGTTTGCCCCGACCCTATGTTGAGCGGTTTGTCTCTATAAGCCATATGCCACAAATCTTTTTCTACAAACAGATGTCTGGGTACTTGTTCAATGGCCTTGAGGACTTCTTGTGAAAAAGGATGTTTTTGGGACAAGCTTTCAGCCAACAGCCTACGTTGCCCTTTAAACTTCAGGTCTTCTGATGGACGCATAACCTTGTTTTGAAATGATGAAGCCCCCTCTCTTTCGAAAGGAGGCTTGTATAGGGTTTAGGAAAAATGGTTCAATATTTTAACGCTTTTTCTTTGTATTCCTCGGCTTTTTCAACTTCGTTCAGTCGTCCGTAGGCTACTCCGGTTGCATAAAGCACGTCTGCATTTTCTTGATCTAAGCCTTGCAATACATGTAAGGCTTCGCGGACTTGGTTGTTGTTCAATAAGGCTACAGCGTAATTGATATCTTTGGCGTCTGCAAGCAGTTCAATGGCTTTGTCGTTATCGTTTCTGAACAGAGCCAGAACTCCTTTGTAATGACGTGCAGACTGTTCGTCTGAAACTTGGTTAAGACCGGCTTCGGCTGCTTGGTAATCGCCTTGGTGTATGGCAACAAGAGCTTGCTGTAATTTTACAAGGTCTTGTTGATCTTGTGTAGCAGCTACCATGCTTGCGTTTTCCAGTGTCTTGTATGCACCGTCTAAGTCACCTGTTTGTATTTGGTGATAAGACAAGTTGATATACAGTTCAACGGCTTCCGGATAACGATCCAGTCCTCTCTTGTACAAGTCAATGGCACCGTAGTCGTTTAAGTCTTTGGACGCTTGAATGATATCGTTTGGTGTCAGGTATTCCGGCTGGTTTGCGGCAATAACTCGCACTTCTTCTGCTGTCAATGTGATGGGATCAAAGCTGACGGCTACTGATCCGTAGCGCAGCAGCGGCATCATTACGTTTTTGACTTCGTCGTTGGTAGCAATTTCTGCCCGAATTTGCCTTTCAGCTTCTAGCGGATTTGTAGCCAATTTGAAGAACCTCTCAGCCATTTCTTCTCTGTTGCTGATGGAAGACTCCTTGATGGCTGTGTAGAATTCGTTCCAGAATCCCATACCCGAGGTGCTTGTTACAGTCCATACGTCTGAGTTAACACCCTTTGTGTACCCTTGTTCTTTGAGAGCTTTGTCAAAGAAATTACGGGTATGATCTGCACGTCTTTTGGCTAACGGGTCGTTGATACGAGCTGTTCCCTCCGGCGATGCGTTTCCTTCCACCTCTATGCGAGTAATGTTGAAGTCTTCACGTTCGGCCAATTGTTTTAGGGAATTGAGCATACGGGTGATTTCCGGTTGTGTGGCTATGGAGGAAGTTACGCTATATCCGTTTACCGGGAAAAATACTTTTCCTCTAAGCATAGCTTTGGAGTCGGATTCGTCAATACTGTAAGCTTTTAATACAGGCAATACAGGCACCAACGGCAGGTGGAATGCATGGGGACCGAAGTCGCAGAGCGCGGCCAACATTTCTTCGCGTGTCAGACAGTTCTCAATCCATGCTTCTGTTTTTACAGTAGCCGTTGCCAATCCTTCGTGATAAGGGACGGTCGTATTGTAAGTGAGTACTTGTTTTTGAGACCAATCGACTACAGGGAAATTTGTATCTACAACGGCGTAACCTTGTACCGTGTAATAGGGAAGTTCAAGAACTTCATCGTTGGCGTATGCAATATCTGGCATGATGCAAAAGGTTGTCCTTTTGTCAAAATAATTTGCAGGAACTTCTACATGGAATTGGATATTTACCGTTTGATCTTCCAGGACCTCGAATACAGGTGTTCCGCAGGTTATCCCGGAGTAATCTGCCGGAATCCTTGTGGTTGCGCATGATGAAACCATCAGCGTCACTACACCAAGGATAAGAACATTCACAATTTTCTTCATGATTTATAAGATTTGAATAGTAGACATTTATTAGGCTATATATGCAAAGTTATGCAAAATATCCCCAGTCAGCAACATTTTTTTGTATATATTTGCTATCAGTAAAATCATTATGAAATGCATATAGCCGTTGCCGGAAATATTGGAAGCGGAAAAACAACCTTAACAAGACTTTTGTCTGCCCATTACGGTTGGATTCCCAAGTATGAAGAAGTTGTTGATAACCCCTATCTCACAGACTTTTACGAAGACATGCAGCGTTGGTCTTTTAACCTGCAAGTATTTTTTCTAAACCGCCGCTTGGCCGGTATCGTAGAGATCCAGAAAACAGGAGCCACTGTCATTCAGGATCGTACCATATACGAAGACGCCAGCATTTTTGCCACCAACTTGCACGCCATGGGGCTCATGTCTACCAGAGACTTTGACAACTACATACGGCTTTATGAGTTAATGATTTCTCTCATTCCGCCACCGGATTTGATTGTTTACTTGAGGGCTTCCGTTCCCACGTTGGTGAAACGTATCCAGAAACGCGGCCGCGAATATGAAAATTCCATACGTTTGGATTATCTGACCGGTCTGAACGAACGGTATGAAGCTTGGATTACCAACTATGAAGGGCCCAAGCTCATATTAGAAGTTGATGACCTGCACGTAGAAGAAAATCCGGAAGACTTGAGCAAAGTCATAGACAAGATAGACGCCCGCCTGCACGGCTTATTTTAGCCGCCGGCACCTGTTTGCTCTTTGCACGCAGGGCTTACTCCTGCACATTTTCCCGCGCATCACTTAAATTGTTGTTCGTATGTTGGTAAAGACATATGCAAGCGCGGTACAAGGTATAGAAGCTCTGACTGTTACCATTGAGGCCGATGTGTCTCCCGGCTTAAATTTTCATTTGGTAGGATTGCCCGATAGCGCCGTACGCGAATCTTTGCAGCGCATTGCCACGGCCGTTCAGTCTGTGGGCATGCGTATTCCGGGAAAAAGAATTGTCATCAACATGGCTCCGGCCGATATTCGTAAAGAGGGTTCGGCGTACGATTTGCCGTTGGCATTGGCCATACTGGCCGCATCGGAACAAATGGACAGCAGCCTGTTGGAAGGAACGCTTTGTATGGGAGAATTGGCGTTGGATGGCACGTTGCGTCCTGTCAGAGGGGCGTTGTCCATGGCACTTCATGCCAAAGAGGAAAGCTTTGAGAGGTGCGTTTTTCCACTTGATTCGGCTAAGGAAGCCGCCGTAGTGGATGGCCTGCAAGTATACGGCGTAACGCATTTGGCTCAAGTGCTGGACCTGATGCACGGCCATCCCGGCATCAGTCCGCTATCGTCCGACCTTCCACCCGACCAGCCACCCGACCAGCCACCCGACCAGCCGCTCGACTTTCCACCGGACCAGCCGGACGACCTTTCACCGGACGAGCCGTTCGACCTGTCGTCCAATCTTCCACCGGACCAGTCACCCAACCTTCCGCCGGGCCTCGGCAAGGAACACGGTCCGGGTTCCGTTCCCGGCTCGTCGTACCCGGATTTTGCGCAGGTTCGGGGCCAGGCGCAGGCACGCAGGGCTTTGGAAGTGGCGGCTGCCGGAGGACACAACGTGTTGATGACAGGGCCTCCGGGAGCAGGCAAGACGTTTATGGCCAGATGTTTGCCGGGAATCCTTCCGCTTTTGACTCGGGCCGAGGCTATAGAGACGACGCGCATTTGGTCTGTGGCGGGAATCCCCAGGAAAGAGCAGGGGCTCATGCGGTTCCGTCCTTTTCGGGCTCCGCACCATACGGCCTCTATCGTGTCTTTAACCGGTGGCGGAGCACACGCCAGGCCCGGCGAGATTTCTCTGGCACACAACGGAGTGCTGTATTTGGACGAATTGCCGGAGTTTTCCACAGCTGCTCTAGAGGTTTTGCGTCAACCGTTGGAAGACGGCACCATCCGCATTTCTCGGGCCGGGTACAAGGTAGATTATCCGGCGCGTTTCATGTTGGTGGCGTCTATGAATCCTTGCCCGTGTGGATTTTACGGACATCCCAGCCGGGACTGCGTATGTGTACCATATCAGATACGCCGTTACGAGAACAAAATATCCGGACCCTTGCGGGACAGAATAGACATCCACTTGATGGTGAAGGCAGTCGATGTAGAGGATTTGATTGCGGGAGTAGGAGTGCAGGTAGGAGCGCAGTCCGGCTCCCGTTCGCATTCTGCTTCCCGCTCGCAATCTGCTTCCCGCTCACAACCCGCTTCCCGTTCGCAGTCTCAGCCCGAATGTTCGGATGCCATTCGCCGACGGGTGGAGCAAGCCAGGTCTATTCAGCTGGAGCGTTTTCGGGAGACACAGCACTTACATACGAATGCACAGATTCCCGTGGAACTGCTCCCTGTTTATTGCCCGCTGGACGCACCTTGCCGTTCTTTCTTAAAGCAGGTGCTGGAGCGGCTGCATTTATCAGCTCGTGCCCATCACCGCATCTTACGTCTGGCTCGCACCATTGCCGACCTGGAAGGTTCCGAACATGTGCAGATGCAACACCTAGCCGAGGCGGTGCAGTATAAGTGAGGGGCGGGTTTCCCTTTTCTTTTGGTGTCAGCTCTTGAGCTCCTGAGCGTTGCAGTATTTATGCAACGCATAAAGAGATTAAGTTGCTGGCTAATAGCTGATTACTAAAAACGTGCTATGGGGGCACGTTTTTAGCAACTGTCACTTACACAGGCAGTTAAGCACTTCATGCGACGCATGAAAGTTGCTAGCGCAATTACCACAGAGGACAACCGACAGAGGAGCATTAAAACAACTGATTACCAGATTATAAAAGGTTGCTTGGTTGGATTATTACAATTCTAAGAATTCGTGGTAGTTATTGGGGTTGACAACATGGTAGGCGGCGTGGGGGTAGGCGGTAGTGAAACTTTTTGGTGCCGGTGGTTTTTTCTTGCCCCACTTGAACTCGTATGCTTGTAAGGCTCCGCCGGGACTGGCTGCTAGTAGGTCAATTTCTTTTTTGTCGTACGTTCTCCAGAAATAAAACTTTTCTAGTCCGTCTTGGTTCAATGAATTTTTGATTACCTCGCTGACCATGTAATTTTCCCAAAGAAGACCCATTTCTTCATCTGTGCGGAGTGCGGCCGATTTGAAATTCCCGGTAAGTACATTAAGGATCCCATTGTCGTAAAAATACCACTTGCGAGATTTGGTGACTTCTTTTCGCATGTTGCTCGAATAGCCACTTAAAGAATAGATGATATATACTTTGCTTAATAAATCCAGGTACCGAACAACTGTGTTCCTGCTCAGACCGATTTGTTTACCCAGCTCATCATAAGACACTTCACGCCCTACCTGATGTGCAATAAGTTTTAACAGGCTGACCAATCCGGCTGAATTGCGGATTCCGTCCAATTTCAGAATGTCTTTTAAAAGGTACCCTTCTGCCATTTGTTCCAGGTAGTTTTGCCGGTCTGTATTATTCTCCATTTTAACTACGTCGGGATAAGCTCCGTATATCAATCTGTCAGGCAAGGCCCTTCTTGTTTCCAGCAAATTTTCTTCTTGGCTTATTTCCTTTTGGGAGAATGGGGTAAGCAAAAACTGCCGGGCACGTCCCACAAGAGGCTCTCCGCTCTGATTCAATAAATCAAAAGAAGAAGATCCGGTTGCAATGACGCGTATGTTCTGTATAGTATCGACTATCAATTTCAGCTTATGACCAATATCTGGAATTTGTTGTGCTTCATCAATAGCCAACACGTCAACCCCGTGTAATAACCGGCTGTAATTTGCGATACTCCGCTCTTCAAGTAAACGGAGTGTATCTTCGTCGTCTCCGTTTAAAAGCATTACATTTCCTTTAACCTGTTTAAGAATACTTTCCAGTAAAATGGTTTTTCCTACACGCCGAGCTCCAAAAATGAGTGCAACCCTTTGGGGAACCATGGCCTTTTCAATGACCGGTTCCAACATTCGATGAAGTATTTTTTGATCCATAAGCAGACTATTCGACTTTGGTTTGATACAAATATAGTAAATTCGGTCAACATATTGACGGAATTCATGCAAATTCGGTCAACGTGATGACGGAATTAACGAAAATCTGCGTTGAACGTAATAGTTTGCCTATTTTTGTGGTATGGAATCGACTTTTTCCTTAGAAAATATACAACAGGCAGCCGAAGCGCTGTTGGAGTTTACGGGTAAGGAAGGGGTACTGGCTTTTTACGGCCCGATGGGTGTGGGAAAGACTACGTTTATCAAGGAGCTGTGCCGGGTGCTGGGGGTAGAGGATACGGTAAACAGCCCGTCGTTTGCTTTGGTCAATGAATACCAGACGGCTGCGGGAACTCCGGTTTATCACTTTGATTTTTACCGCATAAAGAATATTGCCGAGGCAGTGGATATGGGAGCCGAGGAATATTTTTACACGCCGGGTGCCCTCTGCCTTATTGAATGGCCGGAGCGCATAGAACCGATGCTCCCCGAAGATACTTTTCACACAAATTTGGAAGAGATGCCCTCGGGGGAGCGGAAACTCATAGTGTAAATATCAGGTTGTTACTGCGCATTGAGCAAAAATTGGGTGATATGGAGATGTTCTACTCCTTTCACCGACCCTTGCCAGAAATCATCCAATGTGATAACGTATTTTGGGTACTGATCAGATACTGCTAGCAAGTTGCCAAACTCCCTGTCAATAGTAGCCTGGCCATCTAATTTGTACGCTATCTGGATGTATAGTTTAGCGCCGGATTTATCGGCAACAAAATCGATTTCTCCTGTACCCAATTTTCCTACATAAACATGGTAACCTCGTCTTTTTAATTCTAAAAACACTATGTTTTCTAAAATACCGGATATATTACTGTCTTTAAAGCCCATAGCGGCATAAAGCAGTGAAATATCGGCCAAGTAATATTTTTCCATAGTTTTGAGTATCTCTTTACCTTTAATATCGTATCGGGGCGCTTTGTATATAAGAAAAGAACTTTCTAGGGCGTGTAAGTAATTGTAAACCGTATTAAGATCAATTTTTCTTTGCTGACTCTTGAAATAATCAGCGATATTTTTGCCCGAGAATGTATTTCCAATATTGTCAAATACATATTTGACAACTCGTTCCAGTAACTCTATATCTCTTATTCTATACCGTTGTATGGTATCACGCAATAAGACAGAGGAATAGATGTCAAACACAATTTTTTGTGCAGATTCTATAGAATAGTTGCCTTTGTGAATAACAGGAAAGCCACCGTAGCGGAAATAACGGTTGAATGGTTTATCTTCTTTCTTGCCGCTATATTTTTCATGGAAATCTAAATACTCACTATAAGAAAGAGTATATACCGGTATTTCTACATAACGACCTGCCAGGTAGGTAGAAAGCTCGGACGAAAGCAATCGGGAATTTGATCCTGTAAGAATGATATCTACATGGAAATCAACTGTAAAGGAGTTAATGGCTTTTTCCCATCTCTCAACTTCCTGTATTTCATCCAGTAAAAGGTAGTACTTTTCCCGGGTCGTTGTTTTATCACGTATGTAATTGTATAACGCAGGAGCATTAAGAAGAGGAGTCACCTGAAAGCTCTCAAAATTCAGGGAGATGATTTGCTCTGTTTTAACGCCCCGCTGCTGCAACCTCTCTTTTACCATAGAAAGGATGGTTGACTTGCCCGATCGCCTAATACCTGTCAGCACTTTTATAATAGGCTTATCTATATATTTTTCCAGTTCTTGTATATAATACTCTCTAAAAACCATTTGAAAAACTTTTTGGGGTTATGACCACAAAAATATTAAATATATTTAACTATTTAAGGGTATAGCCATAAAAACTTTTGAAATAATCACTTTTTTGGGGTTGTACCCATAAAAAGTCTTAGATTTTCGTTTACTTATTTGAGGGTAGTAAGTGCCATAAAGTGGCGTAGTGCTGCAAATCTATGAGTGTCTGCGTATTAACGCTCTGGTCTGAAAGCTGCGACTTACTACCCTCCCAGGAAAACACCAAAAACAGCCCTTTTGCCCGAGGGTAGTAAGTGACAGAAAACGGTGCAGTGCTGCAAGTTGCTGGGTGTTTGTGGGTTATCGCCTCGGAACGGAAACAGCGACTTACTACCCTCCCCGGAAAACACTGAAAACGGCCTTTTTTGCCGAGGGTAGTAAGTAGCAGAAAACGGTACAATGCTGCAAGTTGCTGGGTGTTCGTGGGTTATCGCCTCGGAACGGAAACAGCGACTTACTACCCTCCCCGGAAAACGCGGAAAACGGCCTTTTTTATAAAACGTCGATCGAAAACCGGCAACCTACGAAGAGTAACTCGGCAATTGTTCAAATCAGACGCGCTGCAGTTTACGTGTTCCTGCTATTCCGCCTCAGCTTTTCTTGCGCTCAATCAGGTACGCAACCAGCAAGCCCAGGCCTGCAAAGAGGATGGGGCTGCCCAGGATTAGGAATCCGTTGACGCCTTCGTACAGGGCATTCTTGAGCGAACCCGGAGACCAGAAGGAAAGACCCAGCCAAACAACAACCAATCCCAATCCCAATCCCAACAACAGACAGGCAGACCGCAGAGCCGAGTACGGGCTTTTCTTAACCATTACCTCCCATTGGGGGTTGATTTCTTTATATGCTTGCAGAGTGCCGGGGTCCATAGTGGCCATAATGTCAAAAAAAGTCAGACGTTCTTTTCTGGTGGCTATACGGGCCGCAAGGGCATAAATAAAATAAAAGATAGTGGCTACAATCAGTACAGGAGTTAATTCCATTTTATTATTACTTTTAAAGGTTGTTACTTCACTTGTACCCGTTTTGGGTTTCATCTGTTTGACGTAAAGCCTGTTTTTTGGTTACATCCTTGTAACGCTTTTGGAGTATTTGCGTCAAAAAACAAAGAGGACAGAGCGCATTGAACAGGGATGCTGACTATATAAAAAGAACCAGGGCAGGAGATCTGCATGCCTATGCGGCTCTGGTGGATAAGTACCAAAGCATGGTTTTTGTTTTGGTACGCAGTGTTTGCCGTCATGCCGAGGATGCCCAAGAAGTGACTCAGGATGTATTCCTGCAAGCATACAAGCAACTGCACACCTTCCGAGGCGCAGCTTCGTTCAAAACATGGTTGTACCGCATTGCCTACAATACAGCCATCAGCCATGTAAGAAAAGTGCAAAGCAGGGAGCGCCGCGCACAGGACTACAAGGCACATGCCTTACATGCCTCGGCACAAACCACAGCACAGACCCCGGCATACGCCGAGGAAAAACAAGACACCGACGAGCAGCAACGCTACGAAAAACTGAGGTCACTGATAGCCTCCCTGCCTCCAAAAGAACGCCTGCTCATAGAATTGTACTACTACAAAGATTTGAAAATAGACGAAATAGCGCACATTTGTTCCCTGACTCCCTCCAACGTAAAAGTGAGTCTGTTCAGAATCCGCCAAAAACTAAAAGCAGGGATAGAAAGAGAAGCAATAACCATGAACACAAAAGACAAGCTATGAAAGAGCACGCCGATTATACAGAAAACAAGCTACTATCAGACAGCATAGAATCGAACTATGCAGATCTGTTCGAAAATAACCGCCGTCAATGGGAAGACGAGGCGGCCGCAATGCCGCCCTTGGGAATGCTTGTGATCCGGAAGATTGCAAAGCGGCAGGCTGTCCGGCGCAAAAGACAAAGGTACGGCTTGGTGGCAGCGGCTGTTTGTGTATTGCTGGCAGTGGGAACGGCAGTGTTTTACACGGTGCCGCCTGTGCGAACTGCAGCAACTCAAGCAAGTGCAACCCTAATACAACATAGTGCCGAGGCCCTTACGGGTATTCAGCAAGCAGTCCGCAGAACCATCCAGCCTGCTTGGGCTCAAGTGCAGATGAGGGTACAAGCTTTCTTGCCGGCAGATGAGGCTGGGAGATGGCATAGCGAATTTATACGTCAAGGGGATATGGTTCGCCAAGGTGCACAGCTAATTGCCACTGTGGCAGATATGGCTAAAAAGACCGCAGCAATAGTTGCCGGATGGCCTGTTCAGGTATGGTACGTGCTATTCCTAATTGTGGGAGTAGGGGTCTTGCTAGTCTTAGATTTTTTGGTACGTTTTCGAAAAAAAGTGGCGCGCCATCTCTGATCTGGCGCGCCAAATGTTTTTGAACAAAACGCATTTGGCTGATATCCAGCATGTTAAAAACTTGTTGTTCCAAAGTGGCGCGCCAGATCAGAGATGGCGCACCAAAGCCCGCCAAAAGCGTTTAGTCATTATACATCTGCGGGATGTCTACGGTGTTTTCGTAGTCGCCCAGCAGGTAACGGGCAAAGTAGTCTGCCATTCTCCAGAAGAAATATTCTTGCATGTCTCCAAAGCCGTGGCGTTGGCCCGGGAGTAGGAGCATGTCAAACCGTTTGTTGGCACGAATCAAGGCATTGGCTACGCGTAGGGTGTTGCCCGGGTGCACGTTGTTGTCAATGTCACCGTGGATAAGGAGCAATCTTCCTTGCAGTTTATTGGCAATTTGTGAGTTGGTTCCAATGTTGTATTTGAAGGTGGTGTCTCCTTTAGCTGTGATTTCTTCCAATACGCCGTGGTGTTTTTCACTCCACCAGCGGTTGTAGATGTTGTTCTCGTGGTTTCCGGCACAAGACACGGCTACTTTAAAGAAGTTGGGGTATTGTAGGATGGCGGCTGTGGACATAAAGCCTCCTCCGGAATGGCCGTGGATACCTACCCGTGATTGGTCAATGAACGGATGGCGGGCGGCCAATTGTTCAATGGCGTATTTTTGGTCTTCCAATCCGTAGTCACGCAGGTTGCCGTAGCCATAGTTGTGGTACCATTTGGAACGACTGGGATGGCCTCCGCGGTTTCCTATGGTAATTACAACAAATCCTATCTGAGCCAAGCGGTCCAGACGGTCCATAGAGAAGCTCCAGTTTTGTCCGGGTCCTTCTACTTGCGGTCCGGGGTACACGTATGTAATGATGGGATACTTGCGTGACGGGTCAAAATCAAAAGGCTTATACATAATGCCGTACAAGTCTGTGATGCCGTCGGCGGCTTTTACTTTTATGCGTTCCGGATATTTGTAACCGGCTTGTTCCAGCAGGCTGATATCTGTTTGTTGCAAATCCAGTAT
>Ga0265294_10002876_pt1 | contig 22360 bp, 17 predicted proteins | sample MunlanPumphouse3_FD_192504 | JGI IMG/M metagenome (GOLD analysis project Ga0265294, IMG submission 192504) | Groundwater microbial communities from a municipal landfill in Southern Ontario, Canada - Pumphouse #3 | ecosystem: Environmental > Aquatic > Deep subsurface > Groundwater | place... | reverse complement strand
TTGGTCAAGGTCAAAAATTTTAACTTCCATTTCCTTGCCAACAAATTTTTGGAGCGCTTTTAATATTTTCTGATTATCTCCTCCCTCCACCTTTGGATAATTTTGAGCTGAAAGCTGGGAAACCGGAATAAAAGCAGTCACTCCGAAAAGTTCGGTAAGAAGACCCCCTTTATTTGCTCCGATAATTTTTACAACGGACAATTCATCATTTTCTTTTTTCGTTTTTAAGGCATCCCAAGAAAGTTCTCTGCCTGCCTGATTCAAAGAAAGTTCCACATAATTGTCTTCGTTTTCAAGTTCAATTACTTTTGCAAAAATAACGCTTCCTCTTTCAAGAGATTTAATTTTGTCTCTTGATTCATAAAATTCCCTTCCATAAATAATTCCTGCTCCAAAAATTCCAAGGTCAACAAAAACAGAGGCCTTTCCGGTGCCTATAATTTTTCCCTCAATAATATCTCCCACTTTTGGAATTTTAAGAAAGTTTTTGGGTTCGTTTTCTTCTTTTGGAATATCGTCCTTAATCATAGGATGGAGATTAACATAAGAATAAAAAAAAAGCAACTTTTTTTTAAAAAAGAAAAGTAACTAAAACAATTCCATTTAAAACAAAAAAAGTTCCTCTTTAAAATATTTTTTACTTGGTTTCAAGCTTTTTCTTTACCATTTCTGCTATTTCTCTTGGGGTATAATCCGTTTTGAGCATAAATTTCTCAGGATTAAGACCATATGCTCTTTTCTCAATTTCACTATCGATATAGTTTGTAAGGACAAAAACAGGAATATCTTTTACTTTATCGTCCTTTTTTATTTCTTCAAGAATATCAAGGCCGTTCATATCGGGAAGTATAAGGTCTAAAATAATGGCATTTGGTTTTTTCTTTTCTCCTTTATTTATTTTTCCTATTTTTTCAAGAGCTTTTTTGCCGAAATCAGCAACATCAACTTCAAAATTTTCCATTTCTAAAGCAATCCTGTATATATCAATAGTCGGCATATCATCCTCAATTAATAAAATTATCTTTTTTCCCATAATATCGCCATCTGCCTTATTTACAGTAAAACAAATCATAGGAATATGTCAATCTTCAAAAAAAATAAAAGGAGGATATTTCAATCCTCCTTTGAAATGCAAGAAGCATTCCTTTTTTTATTCTTCAAGAACGCTGGCAACCCCGCCTCCTTGGCAAACGTTTATAACCCCTCTTTTCCAGTAGCTGTCCCAATCGTCCATTCTAATAATAGAATAAAGATAAGAAAGGTCAGGGCCATTGGCCCAAAAAGCGACATTAAAATCAAGAGCTGCCTCTTTCCCGTTTAAAGGCAATCTGGGAAGCCACATCCCTTTATAAAGACCGTTTTTTCCTTCTCTTACGCCGTTTATGGCTTTTTGCCAAACTTGATCATCGGCCAAACGGCCAAAAACAATTCCTTTTCCGGAAGATCCCCTTAAGGGCTTGATGACAAAATCTTCTTTTTCCCCATTAAAATCCGAAAGAGGTCCGGCGAAAAGATCTGAAGAAAGAATATCTTTTCTTCCGGCGTCTTTTTCAGGTAAAAAAGAGACAGTATTAAAAACGGGCACTTTTTCTTTTTGCTGTCTCAAAATCCAATTTTGAACTTCTATAGGAAATTCATCTTCCGTTTCGGAAAAACGAACATCTCCCCATCTCCAAATTGGAAGATTATTTGCGTTTTCAAGGCAATTATACGGATGCCTTAGAACTTCAAGCTCGAGGCCTTCTTTTTTAAGAAGGTCAATAAAATCATCTCCCCATTCTCTTTTAAGAAGGCTTTCTCCTTTGATAAAAAGAATTCTTTTTCCAAAATGCATTTTAATTTCTTTTGCAATCCTTTCCCATATTGGAATAACCATAATTCCTTTTTTGTTCATTGCGCAAAGCGCGCTGCAGCATTCCGGAGAATGGGCATTTATTTCGTAAATTCCGCAAAAAGAAATTTCACCAAAGTCAACAAACCCATTATTCTTTACAAAAGAAGAAAAAGAAGGGACAAGATCAAATCTAATAATCCCCTTAAAATTGAAATTCTCGGTTTTTTTTACAATCTCTTCCCATAAGGGCTTGCAAAAAGCAACTATTTTTTCAATCTCTTTTTTGCTTATCCTAACTTCTCCGTCATAAACATTGATTTTTTTTCCTCCCAAATCAAGACAGGGAACAAACGACCCCTTTCCAAACCTCATTTCATCCTCCTTCTTTGTCAAAGAGCTAGAAAGAACTAAAAGATAAATTCAATAAAATTCATTTTTTAATTCTCTTTTAAATATTTTTTAAAATCAAAAAACCCTCCTTTAAATCGGGAGGGTTTAAGATTTTAAATTTAATGTCTATTTAATCACAAAAATATTCTCAGCCCTCCCTTAGGAAAGAAAGTAAAAAAAGAAAACGCCAAAAAAAAGCGCTTTTTGTTTTCTAAAAAGAGGGTTAAATTATTTTTTCTGCTTATTTTTTCTTTCATTATATCTATAGTAATTATCTAAAAAAATTTGTCAATAAATTTTTAAATTTTCAATCTGACATTAATCTTATTTTCAAGGTCATCTAGTATTTTTTTTCTTATTTCCCTTGCATCTTCTGAAGAAATTTGTTTTTTTCTGTCCAAATAGGAAACCGATAAAGTAATAAAGTTGTCATAAATATACTTGAAATCGGCCGTTTCAATTCTTTTATCAGCTTCAGTGATAATTTTCTTAATTTCTAAATAAAGAACTCCTTGCGGAACAACAAGAGTGAGGTCTTCCTTAATCGGACTGAATTTTGAAATAGGATTGTATTTCTTGTTTCTGCTTGCCAGTTTTGCCGCTTCTTCAAAATTTATTTCCGCTGATAGAATTCCATTTTTTTCTTTCACTTCAAATATTATTTTCCCCTCTTCTATGCCAAGCTCTTCAAGAAGGGCTTCTATTTCTCCTTTAAACTTCAAATATTCCATTCCTTTTGCGGCAACTCCAAGCATAAGGGGCTGGTATGGAAGCCCTTTTTTTTGGGGTATAAAAATATTTGAAATTTCAAAAACAGCCACTTTCTCTTTTCTATCTTTATTTTTCAATATTACTTCTATAAGCTGGGGAATAAGGGATGTTCTTAAAAAAGCAAAGTCCTTTGTTAATGGATTTATAACCTCAAGCGCGTCTTTTGAAACGTTTTCCTTTTTTGTTAAAGTATAATTATAGCATTCATAAAAACCCCTGTATTTGAGAAAATCCTTGGCAAGGTCCTCAAAATAAAAGAGATTGTTGTCCTCTTTAACGGGAATATCTCCCCTTGGCAAGAGAGAGGGAATTTTATCGTAGCCATAAATTCTTATCGCCTCTTCGGCCAAATCCTCTACATTTTCAACTTCGTTAATCCGCCAAGAAGGAGGAACAACTTTTTTCTCTTTTATTTGAAATCCTAATTTTTTCAAAATTCCATCAACAATTCCTTTCTTGATAGAAACTCCAGCGATTGTATTTATTTTTTCATAATCAATGACTATTTCCCTTTTTTGAGGCAGTTTATTTTTAATATCTATTAGAGAAGAAGAAACTTTGGCTCCTGCAGTTTTTTTTGCCATTTCAACTGCAAGCCATAAGGAAGGAAGAACTCCTTCAAAATCAACTCCTTTTTCAAATCTTAAAGCAGCGTCAGTCCTGTGTCCCAAAAGCATTGATGCTCTCCTTATTTTTAAAGGGTCATAAATTTGAACAAAAAGAAGGACTTTCTTTGTATCTTTGTCTATCTCGCTATTTTTTGCCCCCATAATTCCGCACAAATCAATCAGGCGCCCTTCTTTATCTTTTATTACAATAACCCCTTCCGGCAGAGTTCTTTCCACATTATCAAGGGTTATGATTTTTTCTCCTTTTTTTGATTCCTCAATAACCATCTTTTTTCCTTTTATTTTATCAAAATCAAAAGCGTGCATCGGCTGACCCCTGTCAATCATTAAATAATTTGTAATATCGACTATGTTGTTTATAGGCCTGATGCCCACTTTCAAAAGACGCTCTTTTATAATTTTCGGGGAGTCGTCTATTTTGACATTATCAAGAACAACGGCGCTAAACCGAGGAACTAAATTCTTGTTTTTTATTTCAACTTCAAGAAAATCGTTTTTTTCTCCTTTTTGAACTGCCGCTTTTTTCTCTTTTATTTTCCCTCCAAAAACGGCTAAAAGTTCCCTGCTTATTCCAAGAACGGACAAAGCGTCTCCTCTATTGGGAGTAACTTCAATTTCAAAAATACTGTCTCCTTTTTCTTTTATTATTTTCTCTACGCTAAAAGAATGAAGAGAAAGGCCTTCTGCAATTTTCTCCGGAGAAAGATTTGTCTTGAAATAATCTTTCAGCCAAGAATATGGAATTAAAATATTCATATCAGTTTTTAAAATTGGCCAAGAAATCTAAAATCGTTGTTAAATAAATGCCTTATATCGTCAATTTCCGTTCCTCCTTTCATCATATAGACCCTTTCAACTCCCCAACCGAAAGCAAATCCCGTATATTTTTTGGGATCTATTTTTCCATATTGAAGAACTTTTGGATGGACCATTCCCGCCCCTCCAAGTTCTACCCATCCCTCTTTGCAAAAACGGCAGCCCTTTCCGTTACAAAGGTCGCAATTTATATCAACTTCAAAACTCGGCTCGGTAAATCTGAAGTTATACGGCCTAAGGCGTGATTTTCTTTTGCTTCCAAAATAGGTTTTAAAGAAATAATCAAGAGTACCCTTAAGGTCGGCTATGCTTATTCCTTTGTCTATAACAAGGCCCTCAAATTGGAAAAAGCTGGGAATATGGTTTATATCTATCTGCCTTCTTCCGCAACGGGAAATATTGAGCATTCTGATAGGAATCTTTCCTTTTAGCATTTCTCTGACCTGTCCGCTTGAGGTATGGGGAGTAATCACCATTTTCCCATACTTTTCATCTTCTTTGGCGTTTATAAAAAAGGTTTCCCACTCGTCCCTCGCTGCATGATTTTTGGGCATATTCAAGGATTCAAAAGCGAAATAGTCCCATTCCACTTCCTTATAGCGAACCTTATTAAATCCCAAAGGATTAAATACCTCAACTATTTCCCTTATTGCCTTGGTTGTAACATGCAAATGCCCAATATTTGGCTTTTCTCCGGGAAGAGACCTGTATAAATCGCTTATTTTTAATTTTTCTTTTTCAGTAAATTGTTTTGCCAATTCTTTCATTACCATCTCGATATTCCTTTTTAGTTCATTAAGAACCGGCCCCATTTCTTTTTTTTCTTCAACTTTAAGATTCTTCAGCTCTAAAAAAAGAAGGGCTAACTTTCCTTTCTTTCCCAAATATTTTATTTTTAAATCTTCAAGAAACGAAGAAGAAGACATTTCTTTGATGTCTTTCTGAAATTCTCCTTTTATTTTTTCAATTTCTTCTTTCATTCTTTAATTAAAATTTACGCTTTTTATTAAAATCAGCTATTTATTTTTTTATTCCTTAAGAAATTTTCAACCGTCCTGTCATAGGTTTTCTCAATTTCTTTCGGAAAAAAACATCCCGGCAGTTCGTTCTTCTCCCTGTGATGCTTTACGCAAAGACAGCAGATTCCCTTTCTTTCGCATCCAGGATAGCTGCAAGGACAATATTTTAAGTTTTCTTCCTTTTTGCATTCCATGTGTTTAATATAAACTATTACTAGAGAAAAAGAAAGAGAGGCCTTTTTTAAATTTCCCCTTTTATTTCTCTTTCCAATCGTTCCAAGAATTTTTTATAAAAACCCATTCTTTCTTTGCAAATTTCTTTCGCTTTTTTAGTATATAATTTGTTTTCCAAAAACTTTGTTTTTGTTTCAAATTCTATTTGAATGCTGTGTTTTGTTTTATCTCTTATTCTTCCGCTAATATTACCTCCCAAATTGTCTTTAATGTATTTGTTAATATTAACTTTGAATGTATGTATTTTGGCATTATTTCTTCCCACCCAGACAAAACTGCGAGCAACACCAATTGCTCCTACTGTATCAAGCTTATCCGCGTCAAACAAAATTTTAGCTTCAATGCTCTTTGGCTCATTATTATTTCTATACCTATGAGAAAGAATGCAATCTTGAATGTGTTTTATCTTTTCCTTTAGAAATTCCAATTTTTTCAAAATAGGCCCTGCCATCTTAGAGCCCAAGACTGCATGATCGGTATTTCCAGTAAAATCATTATCCTCTCTCACTCTTGCAATATCATGAAGAAGGGCGGATGTTTCCAAAACCTCTAAGTCAGCTTTTTCGTTTTTTGCAAGAGACAAACATAGATTATAGACCCTTTCTGTGTGGTCTATTCTGTGAGCAGAGCAAGAAAGCTCTTTTTCAACAATCTCTCTTATTTTTTTAATTTTATCTTTCATTATATTTTTTTAAAAAAAAGTCAGATAACCAACCCATAAAACAAGCGCAAAATAAAGGAAAGCCCATCCTTTGGAAAGAGGAAACCAATCAGAAAAATATCCAAGGTTTTCCAAATACCATTTGTTATTTGTCCATACTAAAGCGTTTATCGCTATAGCATCAAACAAAAGCAAATAGAAAATTATAATCCGGAAAGTGTTCATTTTTTTAGCGAAGATTATTTGCCGCTTCTCTTATCTTATCTGCAGATATTTTCAAAAGATTCTTTTCTTTTTTTGAAATATCAATTTCAATCTTTGCTTCTATCCCGTCTTTTCCTAAAACCACAGGAGAACTCAAGCAAATATCCCTGATTCCGTATTCTCCGTTAAAATAATGAGAAAGGGGCAAAACTCTTTTTTTATCAAATAAAATTGTCTCAGATATTTGGGCAATTCCTCCTGAGATGGCAAAATATGTCGCCTGTTTTCCTTCTATAATGGCATAAGCGGCATTTTTGGCTTTGTCTGATATTTTTTCTTTTACATGAGGAGAGAGCTTTTTGAACTTGTCTATATGCGTATTTCCGACAGTAGCAGTACTCCAAAGAGGCACTTCGCTGTCTCCATGCTCTCCTATAATGTAGGCATGAGCGCTTTGAGGGTTAATTTTTAGCTCTTCTCCAAGAAGAAAGCGGAATCTTGCCGAATCCAAAATAGTCCCCGTTCCTATTATTTTGTCTTTTTTTTCCGGAAACATCTTTACGGTCAAATAAGTAAGAACATCAACCGGATTTGTCACCATAAGAATAATTATATCCTTGTTCTGTTTAAAAATATTACTCGCTACGTTTTTAACTATATCCCAGTTTTCTTTAATAAGATCCATCCGAGTTTCTCCTTTTTTCTGACTAACTCCGCAACAAATAATCGCAATCTTACTATCTTTTATGTCTTCATATGTCCCTGCCTTTACTTTTGTATAACCCCAAAAAGGAACCGAATGCTGAAGATCCATGGCTTGGGATTTGGCAAGTTTTTCGTTTTTATCAATAAGAACGATTTCTCCTGCAATTTTGCCGGCAATAAGAGAATAAGCCGCTGTGCTCCCGACAAATCCCGCTCCGATTATTGTAATTTTGTTTTTCATCATATTGTTATTTTTCTAAAATATGCTTTTTTATCGCGTTTAAAATATATTTATGGATTTCTTCAATCGACAGCAACTTTCCATTTTCAAGGCATTCTATTATTTTAAATTCTTTTTTAAATTTCTTTCCGAATTGAAGATAGGAAGAAAGGGCAAAAACCAGATGCTTTTTGTCTTTTTCATGAATATCTCTCTTCTTTTTTCCAAGATAAAGCATCTTCTTTTGTTTTTTCTCCTTATCGGTTATTTTTGAAGATAATTTCAAAGAAAAATCGGCAGATGTCTTTAAAAAAAGAATAATATCCGGCTTTGGTATTTCAAAAATGCCGTATTCCAGATCAAAAAGCCATTTGAAAAACTTTTCTCTTTCTTTCTTTTCTTTAATCTTTCCTCCCTGGTGTCCGGCATTTGAAGCCGTATATCTATCCGAAATGACAATTTTCCCTTCTCTTAGCCATTCTTTAATTTTAAATCCGGCGTTATACCTGTCGCAAGCGTAGAAAATGGAAGCTCTATAAGGGCCGACTTCTTTCGCACTGCCGTATTTTCCGTTTAAATATTCCTCAACAAGTCCGGCTGATTTTTTTCCGTATTGAGGAAAATCAATCCTTTCAACCTTATACCCCTCTTCTTTCAGGCGCTTTTCCAAAAGTTTGGTTTGGGTTGATTTACCCGAACCATCAAGGCCTTCTATAACGATAAATTTTCCCTTTTTATTCATTTCCTCTATTATGCCACTTTAAAACTTAAAATTCAAATAAAAAGGTTAAATACATCTTACTTGTTTTTCAGGTCTTCTCTCAGTTTTCTGTGATAATTAATTGCAAAGCGATGAGCTTCATCTCTTAAGTAAATAAGCTTTTTTTTGTCCGCATTTTCGGGAACTTTTCCAAAAAACTCGTTTTTTTTCCTTTCTTTTCCTTTGGCAATAGATATAACGGGTATTGTTATCCCTAAATCATTTAAGGTCTTTTCCACAATGTTTTTTTGGCCTTTTCCTCCGTCTATTAAAATCAAATCTGGAAAAGTCCAATTATTCTTAAATCTTCTTTCTATCACTTCCTTTAACATTGCAGTATCGTTTGCTTTTTTTATGGTTCTTATTTTAAACCTTTTATATTCTTTCTTTTCCGGCTCTTGATTTATAAAAACAGCCATTGAACCTACGGCAAAAACGCCCGAGATATTTGAAATATCATATCCTTCCCATCTTTCTTTTTTTTCTTTTTTAAGATAAGAATCAAAATCAACAAGAGCAATATCTCTTATGCGGTAAAGAAAATTTAATTTTCTCCTTATTCTTTCCGCTTTTTCAAATTCCATTTTTTTAGCTCTTTCTTTCATCTCTCTTTCCAAATCATTTATTATTTTCTTTTTTTTCCCTTTAAGAAAGTCCTTGATGCTTTTTATATTTTTCAAATAGTCCTTTCTGCTTATTTTATTAATGCAAACTCCCGGACAAAGGCCTATTTGATAATCAAGACAAGGCCTGCTAAATTTTTTATTCGGCCCATGGGTGCTATAAGGAAATATTTTCCTTATAACTCGCATTGCTTCTATCAGCATTTTTGAAGAAGTAAAGGGGCCAAAAAATTCTTTATTTTTAAATTTTCCTATTTCCTTTCCTCTTAAGAAAAAAGGACGAGGAAAATAATCATCGCTAAAAACAACGTAAAGAAAACTTCTATCATCTTTTTCTTTGACATTGTAAAACGGCCTATGTTTTTTAATAAGGTTAGCTTCTAGTATAAGCGCTTCAAGAACAGTATCTGTTTTAATAAAATCAACGCTGCAAGCTTCGCTTACCATTTTTTTAACCTTTGCTTCCGGATTGCTAAAATAGCTTTTGACTCTTCTATTTAAATTCCCGGCTTTGCCGATGTATATTTTTTTTCCTTTTCTGTTTTTGAAAATATAAACGCCGGGCGTCTGAGGAATATTTTTTTTAATTTCTTCCATTTTTTTAATAAATCACGGAAAAACCTTGACAGGGTTTTATGATATGCTATACTTTAGATAGTCCTTTCAGACAGCCACACAACACCACACCAAGGGTTCTCATTACGAGGACCCGCTTTTTTTATTGTTTTTCTTTTGGCAGTTTTTCTCTCAAATATTCCCCCGTTGCGCTTATCTTCTTTCTTGCCACTTCCTGAGGAGTTCCAAAAGCAATCACTTCTCCTCCCTTCTCTCCCGCTCCGGGGCCAAGATCTATTATATGATCTGAGGATTTTATAACATCAAGGTTATGTTCTATAACAACAACCGAATTACCTCTGTCAACCAGTTTTTGAAGGACAACAATAAGCTTTGAAACATCATCATAATGAAGACCAACCGTCGGCTCATCTAAAAGATAAAGCGTTTTTCTGCTGTCTCTTCTTGAGAGTTCAGAACAAAGCTTTACTCTTTGGGCTTCCCCCCCTGACAAAGTTGTAGCTGACTGCCCAAGCTGTAAATAACCAAGTCCCACTTCATTTAATGTTTTCATTTTCTGCTCAATCCAAGGGATATCGTCAAAAAAATCCAGCGCTTCTTCAACTGTCATTTTTAAAACTTCATATATATTCTTTCCTTGATATTTTACCTCCAAGGTTTCTCTGTCAAATCTTTTTCCCTGACAAACATCGCAAGTGACGTAAACAGTAGGAAGAAAATGCATTTCTATAGAGATATATCCATATCCTTTGCAATTCTCGCATCTTCCTCCTGGGACATTAAAACTGAATCTTCCCGACTTATACCCTCTATATCTTGATTCCTGCGTATAAGCAAACAAATCTCTAATATGAGTAAATGCTCCGGTATACGTTGCCGGATTGGAACGGGGAGTCCTTCCTATTGGCGATTGGTCTATATTTATTACCTTATCTATATATTCCAGTCCCAATATCGCCTTATATTTTCCCTCTTTCATTTTTGTTCTATAAAATTTATTTGAAAGATGTTTATAAAGAATATCATAAACCAGTGTGCTTTTTCCGGAACCGGAAACGCCGGTTATTGCAACAAATCTTTGCAATGGAATATCCACATTTATTTTTTTAAGGTTGTTTTCAAAAGCCCCCCTTATTTTCAAAAAAGGAGATGTTCCTATCTTTCTTCTTCTTGTTGGAACAGGAATTTCTTTTTCTCCTTTTAAATATTGTAAAGTTAAGGAATTTTTATCGTTTCCTTTCAGTAGTTTTTTTGTTTCTCCAAAAGCAACTATTTCTCCTCCATGGACTCCCGCTCCGGGGCCAAAATCAACCATATAGTCGGAAGCAAAAATCGTTTCTTCGTCATGTTCAACTACAATAATTGTATTTCCCAAATCTCTTAATTCTTCAAGCGTTTTTATAAGCCGGTTGTTGTCCTTTTGATGGAGGCCTATTGTCGGCTCGTCTAAAATATAAAGAGTCCCGACAAGCCCTGAGCCAATCTGGCTTGCAAGGCGTATTCTTTGAAGCTCTCCTCCGGATAAAGTATTGGATTTTCTGCTCAAAGTTAAATAATCAAGTCCTATCTTGGAAAGAAAGCCAAGCCGCCTTATTATTTCCCTTAGAGAATTTTCGGCAATTTCCTTTTCTTTTTCAGAAAAACTATCTTTTAAAGCAGTAAAAAAATCAAGAGAAAGAGCAACTGGCATTTCCGTAATTTCCCAAATATTCTTCTTGTTTATTAAAACGCTTAGTGCTTCCTTCCTTAATCGCTTTCCCTGGCATAGAGAGCACCTTTCATTTGACCAGGGATATTTTAGCCCAAGACCGTTGCAATCAGGACAGGCTCCATAAGGACTGTTGAAAGAAAAAAGTTTGGGTTCTATTGCCGGATAAGAAAAGTTATCTTTAAAACAGGAAAGCTTCTCTGAAAAAAGGTGCTCTTTTTTATCAATTAAGACATAAACTGTTCCTCCTCCTTTTAAAAGTCCTGTTTCCACCGCTTCGCTAAGACGAAGGCGGTTTTCTTTTTCATTAAAATCAGTATTGCCTGGAATTTTATCTATGACAATATCAATGTTATGCTTTTTATTTTTAAGCAATATTATCCTTTCTCTTAGCGACTTGAATTCTCCGTCAATTCTTGCTTCTTTGAACCCTAAATTAAGAAAATCGTATAGAAGCTGGTAATATTCTCCCTTTCTTCCCCTTACAACAGGAGCCATTATAATAATATTTTCTTTTGAAGAAAAACCGGCTATTTTATCCACAATCTGCGACAAGGTTAAAGTTTGAAGCTCTTTATTGCATAAAGGACAATGCGGTTTTCCGATTGAAGAGAATAAAACTCTTAAAAAATCATAAATCTCCGTTATTGTCGCAACGGTTGAACGGGGATTTGAAGAATGGCTTTTCTGGTCTATTGAAATTGCGGGAGAAAGACCCTCTATCTCATCAACATCGGGCTTATCAAGCTTTACTAAAAACTGCCTGGCATAGGCCGAAAGAGATTCCACATATCGCCTCTGTCCTTCGGCAAAGATAGTGTCAAAAGCAAGAGAAGATTTTCCGGAACCGGAAACGCCGGTAAAAACAGTAAGTTTATTGCGGGGAATTTCCAAATTGACATTTTTAAGATTGTGCTCTCTTGCTCCTTTAATAATAATCTTTTCTTTCATATCGTTTATTTTTTCTTCTTTAATATTTTAATTTCATCCCTTAAGATTGCCGCCAATTCGAAATTAAGAATTTTAGCGGCTTTGCGCATTTCTTCTTCTTTTTTCTCTATTGTTTCTTTCACCGCTTTTTTGCTTTTTCCAATAGGCTTCATTTCCAAATTCAAAACATCTTCAGCAAGTAAAATATCAGTAATTTCTTTTTCAATGCTTTTTGGAATAATATTATGCTTTTTATTATAGGCAATCTGCATTTTTCTTCTTCTGTTTGTTTCGTTTATCGCTTTTTTTATAGACGATGTTATTGAATCTGCGTATATTATAACCTCTCCTTTTACGTTTCTGGCGGCCCGTCCTATTGTTTGAATAAGAGATGTTTCCGATCTTAAAAATCCTTCTTTATCGGCATCAAGAATAGCAACAAGAGAAACTTCAGGCAAATCCAATCCTTCTCTCAAAAGGTTCACTCCGATTATTAAATCAAATATTCCCTTTCTAAGACCGGTTAAAATCTTGATCCTATCAAGGGGCTTAATATCGCTGTGTATGTAAGCAACTTTAATGTCTTTATTTAAATCTTCGAAATAAGAAGTGAGATCTTCGGCCATTTTCTTTGTAAGAGCGGTCACAAGGGAACGTTCTTTCTTTTTCGCTTTTTCCAATATTCTAAGAACAAGGTCGCTAATCTGGGTTTTCGCAGGCAAAACGGTAATCTTAGGGTCAATCAACCCCGTAGGCCTTATAATCTGCTCTACTATATTCTGGCTCTTCTTCTTTTCATAAGGGCCGGGAGTGGCGGAAGCATAAATAACATTATTTATTTTTTGTTCAAATTCTTTAAAGCTTAAAGGGCGGTTATCCATTGAAGAAGGAAGGCGAAAACCAAAATCAATCAAATTCTTCTTTCTTGAAGCATTTCCTCCGAACATTGCCCCTATTTGAGGAATAGTAACATGAGATTCGTCTATAATGGTAAGGTAATCATTTCCGAAATATTCAAGCAAAGAAGAAGGCGGCTCTCCTTCTTTTCTCAAAGAAAGATGCCTTGAATAGTTTTCAATGCCATTGCAATATCCAAGCTCTTTTATCATTGCAATATCGTTTTTAGTCCTTTGTTCCAAACGTTCCGCTTCAAGAAGTTTTCCTTCTTTCTCAAAATATTGAAGCCGTTCTTTAAGCTCTTCTTTGATATTTTTTAAGGCAAGCTCTCTCATTTCTCCCAAAGAAAGAAAATGGCGAAGAGGGGAAATAAAAATTTCATTTGCAATATTTTTTTCTTCCGGATTTAATCCCAAAACAGGATCAATCACCAAAATATCGGAAACCTCTCCTTCTTTTATTTCAAAATCATATATTACCTCTTCATTGGGAGGCATTATTTGAATTGAATCGCCCCTGACTCTGAAAGTCCCTCTTTTCAAAACAGCGCTTCTTTGAAGCTGCATTTTTAAAAGCTGGAGAACAAGGGATTTTTTATCCATTTTGTCTCCTTTTTTAATTTTAAAAATATTCTCTTTGTAGACCGAAGGAAGCCCAAGATCATAAATACAGGAAACGGAAGAAACCACAATCACGTCTTTTCTTGTCAAAAGAGCCGTTGTTGCCGCATGTCTCAAACGGTCAATCTCTTCATTTATCATCGCCTCTTTTCCGATGTATGTATCGCTATTTGGCATATAGGCCTCCGGCTGATAGTAATCGTAATATGAAACAAAATAATGGACTGAGTTTTCCGGGAAAAAAGCCCTAAACTCATTGCAAAGCTGGGCGGCAAGGGTTTTATTATGGGAAATAACAAGAACCGGCTTTTGAATTTTTTCTATTACATTAGCCGCTACGAATGTTTTTCCCGAACCGGTTATGCCAAGAAGAGTTTGCCTTTTTTTGCCTTTTTTTATTCCTTCAACAAGTTTTTTTATTGCTTTTTCTTGATCTCCGGCAGGTTTAAATTTTGAAACAAGCTTAAATTTCATTGTATTTTAAAACAGAACACTCCCCTAATCTTGCATCTTAGGGGGTGCCTATCTTAGATTTTACCTTCCTTATTTTATAAAGTCAATTTTTGAAAAACTAAAGCTTTCAAATTAAGAAAGATTATATTTTATTTTCTTAATCTTGTAAGCTGTTTTAATTGGAGAAGAAATAACAAACTCTTCGCCAGCTTGCCGTCCTAAAAGCGCTTTTCCTACCGGAGATTCGTTGGAAATTTTTCCCAAAGAAGGATTGGCTTCAAAGCTACCGACAATCTCGAATTCATCTTCAAGTCCGTCAATTTCAAGAAGAACTTTGGCTCCGGGCATTATTTTTTCCTTGTCTTCTTTTTTGGGAGGAAGTATGATTTGGGCATTTTTTAGAATAAGTTCAAGTTCAGCAATTCTCCCATCCAAAAGCTCCATATCTTCAAGATAAGACAAATACTCGGGATTTAAGTCCTCTGAATGCAAAAGCTCCGGCGCTTCACCTTTTATTTTGCGCCTTTTAATATCCAAAAGGCCTTCGTGCTCTTTTTTCGCCTTTTCAAGTCCCTTTTTTGTTAAATAAAACTTTTTTTCCAAGTACATTGCCTTATTTATTAAAACAACCTCTTTTTGGAGGAGGTTGCTGCTTTTTATTTTTTTATTCTTTCTTCCTCCTCCTTCCCTAACCCTCTTTAAAGATAATACTAAAAACAACTCTGAAATTTGTAAGATAAAAGAGAGAAGAAAGATTTGAAGAATAAGCGTTTTTCATATTGCTTTTTATTTCAACACCAGTTTATCTTTTTACAAGGCCGTTGTCAAGGAAAATTAATCCTTGTAATATTTTTTATCTTTTAGTTTTTCGGGCAAAAAACTCTCTTTGGAATACTTCTCATAATCTTTTCCATATCCCAAATCTTTCATAAGATTTGTAGAAGGATTACGTAGTTTCAATGGAACAGGCAAATTACCGTATTTTTCAGCGTCAAAGGCCGCTTTCAGATAAGCATCGTAAGAGCTTCTGTCTTTCTTGCACTTGCAAAGATAAACCGTTCCGCTTGCCAAATTTATCGCGCATTCTGGCAAGCCGATAATTTCAACCGCCCTAAAAACATCGTTTGCGACAACAAGAGCTGTCGGGTTGGCAACTCCGATATCCTCGGAAGCGAAAATGACCATTCTTCTTGCTATAAACTTAGGGTCTTCTCCTCCCTTGATCATTCTTGCCATATAATATAATGCGCCATTTACCTGTCCGGCCCTCATGCATTTTATAAAAGCGGAAATAATATTGTAATGCTCTTCTCCTTTTTTATCATATTTTAAAAACCTGGACTGTATTGTCTCTTTTAAGGTCTTTAAAGATATTTTTCCGTATAGATTAACAGTATTTTCGATATATGTAATAGCTTGCCTCGCATCTCCGTCTGAAACTTCTATCAGCCATTCCTTTGATTTTTTATCCAAATTGAATTTTGTCCGGGAAATAATTCTGTCCATTTCTTCTTCTGATAACTTATCTAGGACAAAAACCCTGCATCGAGAAAGCAATGCGGAAATTACTTCAAAGCTCGGATTTTCGGTAGTTGCTCCTATTAAGGTAATCTCTCCCGATTCAACATAGGGAAGCAAAAAGTCCTGCTGGGATTTGCTAAAACGATGTATTTCGTCTAGAAATAAAATCTTGGGAATGCCAGATTGATTATCTTCCAATATCTTTTGAATATCCTTTTTTCCTGAAGAAACAGCAGACAGTTCGTAAATATTTGCTTTTAAAGAATAAGCATAAATTCTAGCAAGAGTAGTTTTTCCACAACCCGGAGGGCCCCAGAGAATAAAAGAAAAAAGATGGCCCTGCTTTATAGCAAGCCGCAAGGGCTTGTTTTCCCCCATTAAATGATCTTGCCCGATAAATTCTTCAATATTTTTTGGCCTGATTTTAAAAGCTAGCGGTTCCATATTTATCTTTATACTAGCTTATAGGACTCCTGTTTGGCAAGAATATCTTTACATTATTTCTTTTTTGATTAGAATACCAAAAGCTCTTTCTAATAAGGAGAAAAGGAAATGACAAAAGCGGCAAAAATTATTGTTATCGGAGAAGAGAAAGAAAGAAAATCGCTTATTTCTCTCTTCCTTATATCAAGAACAAATTTGCCCTTTTTCAGAAGCAGAGAGCTTAAAATTAAAAAATGCGCCAATTCAAAAGAAGCGGAAACGGAAGTTAAAAAAGGGTTTTTCCCCGATATAATAATAATTTCCCAGAAAGAATGGGAAAAAGAAGAAAAAGACCTTGGCTCTTTAGAAGATAAAGGCATTCATTTCCTTATAGCTGACATATAAACGGGGGAGTTCCCCCGTTTTTTTCATATTCCAAAAAGAGAAGAAGCATTCTCAAATGTCTTCTCTTCAATTTCTTTAGAAGAAACCTTTTTTATTTTAGCTATTTTTTCTATCACATGCTTTATAAAAAGAGGTTCGTTCCTTTTGTTTCCTTCTTTTTCAGGAGTAAGATAAGGGCAGTCGGTTTCAATTAGAATTCTATCAAGAGGGCATTCTTCAATCGCCTTGTCTAAGTTCATTTTGAAAATAATACCATTAAATCCAATATAAAAGCCAATATTTAAATATTGTTTCATCTCTTGGACTGTTCCCGTAAAACAATGGATTACTCCCTTAAGATTATAATCTTTAATAATATAAACAACGTCCTTATGGGCCATTCTGCAGTGCAAGATAACCGGCAAAGAAAGCTCTTTAGCTAAATCAAGCTGCTCTCTAAAAACCTTTTTTTGCTTTTCTTTAAAAAGCTCTTTCTTTTTTGTCGTTTTGGGCTTGTAATAATAATCAAGTCCTATTTCTCCTATTGCAACGACTTTATCCGATTTTGACAGCTCTCTATATTTTTTTTTGTTGAATTCTTCGCCTTTTGTTTCAAATCCTCCTTCTTCCTTGTCTGTCTTTATTTTCATAATTCCAGAGGTGGAATGTATTGGATGAAGGCCTATAGCCGCATAAACTCCTTTTTTGCTCATATTTGCAATTTCAACCGCTTTTTTGCTTGTTTCATATTTTGAACCAACATTAATAATCCAAATATTATTATCAATCGTTCTTTTTAAGACCTCTTTAAGGTCTTTTTTGTAAGCGTTGAAATTAAGATGGCTATGAGTGTCTATAATCATTAAACTTATGCTAGCAAAAAAGGGGGCACGAATCAATCATTGACTCGCGCCCTTTAAATACTTGTCCAGAGAAGGAACTACTTGGTTTCCTGCCTGCTTTTTGTGATTGCGTCAAACACCTCCTTGCGGTGGACAGGAACCTCCTTTGGGGCCTCAATGCCGAGGCGAACTTTGTCGCCTCTAATTTCAACGACGATAATCGTAATATCGTCGTTAATGACAATACTCTCGTTCTTTTTTCGAGAAAGCACCAACATAAAAAATCCTCCTTCCTGGAAAAACAGCTCCCGAACCAAGTTGATTCTAAAAAGAGCTGTCTAAACAATAACAGGATTTACTGAAAATGTCAAATAAAAAAGGACAGGAAATTCCGGCCCTTTGTTTTTCTAAAAAACCTAATCTTTGAACCTTTTAAAAGATTCCCTTTTTTTAATAAATTTTGTTTCGGGGTTAAAGAGAAAATAATAAACCAAAAAAAAGAGCAAAAACGAAAGAACAATTTTACCAATTAAAACTATCATGGCTTCTCTCCTTTTAAAAGAATTCAGTTTTCAGGTAAAATACTAATTAAATATCTAATTGTCAAATGATTCTGAAAAAAGAATTTCAAGAGCAAGTATTACAGCTCCTAAAACCGGCTCTTTTTTGTTTCTTATAAACACAACTCTGTTTGCAATCTTTTTTATTTCTTCTTTAACAAAATTAAGAATGATTTTTGAATTAAACATGCTTCCGCTTAAAACCAAGGGAAATTCTTTTTTTTGAAAATCCAGCTTTTTTATCGCCACTATCGCAGAAAAAGAAAGTTTTTTTGCCGCTTCTTTTAGTATCTCTTTTGCTATTTTGTCTTTTTTTTCTCCCGCTTCTGCTACAAAAACAGAAAGGGAACAAATTTTTTCATGAAAACCTTTGGAATATATTTTTTCAATCAGCTCTTCTTTTTTCTTTATCTTTAATTTTTTGAAAATAAGATTTTTAAGCAAAGTTTCTTTTTCCCTGCCGTCTATTTGCTTAAAAATATACCTTAAGGCCTCCTGTCCGACCCAAAAAGCAGATCCTTCTTCGCTTAAATATCCCCATCCGTCAATTTTTACTTCTTTTTTCCCCGTCCATCCATGAATAACCGCCCCCGTTCCAGCATTCAAAAGAATTCCATTTTTTTCATTTGTCACCGCTCTAAACCCGACAAGCTGGTCGCTTTCAATTACAATTTTTCCGGTAAAAGAAGAAAAAAATGAATTCTTTAAAATTTCTTTTTTAATCTTGTCTTTTTTTTCTTTAAATTCCTCCTCTACGCAAGGAAGTCCTAAAAAAATAATAGAAATGTTTTTTATTCCTACTTTAACTGCCGATTCTTTTATAGCTTTCACTATATTTTCCACCGCCTCCTCAATTCCTATGTTTCTTGGATTTGAAGAACCTGACCTTCCTTTTCCTAAAATATTTCCATTTCCGTTAGATAAAACGGCTATTGTCTTTGTTCCTCCGCCATCAAGCCCTATTACAAATAATTCTTTTTTAAAACTATTTTTCATTTAAGATTCAATTCTTGGAAACAGAGGAAGATTTGATTCATTTGCAAAAGTTTCCTTCCTTTCTATCTGGTTTTTAATTCTTTCTGATGTCTCCGGCAGAAAAGGAGAAAGCATAAGAGATATTTCATCAAGAGTTGAAAGAAGCTCTCCAAGAACATTTTTTGACCCTTCTTTGTTTTCCCATGGCCTTTTTTCTTCAATATATTTGTCGGAAAACCTTACTATTTCCCAAACCTCCTTTAAGGCAATATCAAATCTGAAATCCTCTATTGCTTTTCTATAGAGTTCTTTTTTTTCCTTTACAATATTAAGAGGAGAAGCAATATCAAAGCCGTTTTTTTGAGCCATTGTCCTTACTCTTGATAGAAGATTGCCAATTCCAAAGGCAAGGTCATGGTTATACCTGTCTTCAAATTTTTCAAAAGTAAAATCGCCGTCTTCCATAGAAGGAATTTCCCTTAAAAGATAATACCTTACCGCATCCGTCTTGTATTTTTCAACAAGCTTAAAAGGGTCAATAACGTTCCCTAAAGATTTTGACATTTTTTGCCCGTTTACGGTTATAAATCCGTGTATCATTATAGCTTTTGGAAGCTTTAGAGAAAGAGAAATAAGTATTGCCGGCCATATAAGGCAATGAAACCTAAAAATATCTTTTCCAATGCAATGAACATCGGCAGGCCAGTATTTTTTAAATTCTGCCGACTGTTTTTCGTATCCCAAAGCGGAGATATAATTTGTAAGGGCGTCCAGCCAAACATAAAGAACTTGGCTTTCATCCCCGGGAACCGGAATTCCCCACTTTAATTTTTCTTTTGAGCGTGAAAAACTGACATCTTCAATTCCTTGCCTGATAAAAGAAAGAACTTCGTTTTTTCTTTTTTCCGGGAATATTTTTATTTCTCCTTTTTCAATTGCATCATAAACAACCGAAGAATATTTAGAAAGCTTAAAAAAGTAGTTTTCCTCAGCTACAATTTCCGGTTCTCTTTTATGAACCGGGCATTTGCCATTTTCAAGGTCTTTTTCAAGCAGAAAGGTTTCACATCCAAAACAATAAAGACCCTGGTATTTTTTTTTATAAATATCGCCTTTTTCTTTCAGTTTTTCCCAAACTTTGAAAACGGAAGGCCAATGCTTTTCTTTATCGGTAGTTCTTATAAAAAAATCATTGGAAAGATTAAGAGCCACTTTCAGCTCTTTATATTTTGAAGAAATTTTCTCAACAAATTCTTCCGGAGTTTCTCCTTTCTCTTTTGCCGTTTTCTCAATCTTTTGCCCATGTTCGTCTGTTCCGGTCAAAAAGAAAACGTCTCTTTTAGAAAGACGGTAATACCTTGCTAAAACATCCGCTTGAATAATTTCAAGGGCAAATCCGATATGGGGATTTGCATTAACATAAGGAATGCTGGTTGTGATATAGAACTTGTTCATAATCCAACCGACTCTCTTTCTCTTTTCTTCTCAAGAAATTCTTTCAAAAATTCAAAAAGTATCGCTACAAGAGGAATGACAAGTATCGCTCCTAAAAGGCCCCAGAGTTTTCCTCCTATAACAAGGGATATAAGAACGATTACAGGAGGTATTCCTATAATCCTCTTCATAAGTATTGGAGTCAGTATTCCTCCTTCAATTTGCTGAATTAAAACAAAGGCCAAAATAACAAAAAGTCCTTTAAGCGGGTCTATTGGAAATATTATAAAAAAGAGAAATAGCCCCATTACGGCAGGTCCGATGTACGGAATAAAATTCAAAAAACCGGACAAAAGCCCCAAAGAAAGAGGATAATCGATGTTAAAAAGCAAAAATACTATATACGAGGCAACTCCGACAAAAAAAGAAACGATAACCCTTACGGCAAACCAGCCCGCAACTTTTTTCTCGCAGCGCTTCCAAATGGTTAAAATATAGTTTTCATAATTTTTCGGGAATAAAACAGTAAGGCCTTTTTCAACTATTCCTTTTTCAAGAGAAAGAAAAAAGGCAGTGGCAATAACAAAAAATCCGGAAAAGAACCCTCCAAAAACAACGATAAGAGCGCTAAAAATATTATTTGTCATCTGCTCAACCGAACTATAGGCAAGAGAGGCAATTTCCTGTATGTTCTCCGTTGTCTTGAATCCAAACATAGAAAGAAAAGGAGAGATTGCTTCAAAATACGAAGGAAGGGATTGCAAAAGATTTTTTACTTCGTTTACAAAAAGAGGAGCGATTGAATATATTGCAAGAGCAAGAAGACCGAAAAAAACAAGATAAACAAAGACAACCGACAAAACTCTTGGAATCATTTTTCTTGTCAAAAAATCAATTACAGGATTAAAAAGAACCGAAATAATAAGGGCAAAAATTACCCAAATAAGAATATCTCTTATAAGAAAAACAAGATAAAAAGAAACCACGACAAACAGTATTCTGAAAATCGTGCCCCAAGAAATGTCTAATAGTTTTCTTTCTTCCATATTTTTGAAAAACTGTCTTTTTCTTTAAAAGGGCCTATTAAGGCCAAGTTTAACTTTTCCGGTTTGAAAATGTCCTTTGCAACATTTAAAACATCTTCCTCCTTCACTTTGTCTATTTTATCATAAATCTCTCTTGGTGTTAATATCTCTTTTTTCAAAAGCTCTTGCAAACCGAAAAAAGAGGCCCTGCTGTCGGACAATTCCAGAGAAAGAGCCATTTTTCCCTTCAAGTGGTCTTTTACTTTTGAAAGCTCTTCTTTTGTAATTTTTTTTCTTGAAATATCTCTATATTCTTTTAAAATGACGCCGATTGCTTTTTTTGCTTTATCGTTTCTTACTCCCGCTCTTGTTACTAAAAAACCCGTATCGCTTTCAAAGGACGTTTCCGTTCTTATATAATAGGCGAGCCCAAGACGTTCTCTAACTTTCACAAAAAGGCGAGAGCTCATCATTCCTCCAAGAAGAACCGACAAAACTTCCATTTGATACTTTCTTTGGTCAAAAAAATTGTAACCCCTTGCTCCAAGGCAAAAATGGGTCTGATCGGTCTTTCTATAATGAATTAAAGTTTGAGGCGAATCTTGATTTTCTACAACTTGTATTTTTTCAGAAGGAGAAGTGTTCCTTATCTTGGAAAAGTATTTTTCAACTTTATTTTTAATATTGCTATTATTGAAATTTCCGGCAAGACAGACAACCGTATTTGAAGCAACATACTGTTTTTCCAAATATTTTTTAATATCTTCTCTTTTAATGCCTTGAACAGTTTCTTTTGTTCCCGCTATATCCCATCCGGCAGGCTGATCTCCATAAAGGAGCTCAGTCCATAAATTTTGGACATAATAGGTGGGATGATCGTGATACATATTAATCTCTTCTATTATCACCCCTCTTTCTCTTTCAACTTCTTTTAAGTCAAGCTTTGAATTCATATAAATATCCGATATTATATCCAAAGCCAAATCGAAATTCTTTTCGTCAACCTTGGCATAATATCCGGTATATTCCTCTCCCGTAAAAGCATTATACTGCCCTCCTACTCTGTCTAGCGGCTCTGCGATTGAAATAGCGTTTGGCCTTTTTTTTGTTCCCTTAAAAAGCAAATGCTCTAAAAAATGGGAAATT
>Ga0265294_10002875_pt1 | contig 22365 bp, 22 predicted proteins | sample MunlanPumphouse3_FD_192504 | JGI IMG/M metagenome (GOLD analysis project Ga0265294, IMG submission 192504) | Groundwater microbial communities from a municipal landfill in Southern Ontario, Canada - Pumphouse #3 | ecosystem: Environmental > Aquatic > Deep subsurface > Groundwater | place... | reverse complement strand
AAATGAACAAACCCAGGAAATTATATTGTATCGACACAGGCATGATCAATGCCGTTTCCTTCAAACTGTCCTCCGATACCGGGAGATTATACGAGAACCTTGTTTTCATCCAGCTTTTACGCTCAGTAAGCGAGATCTACTACTGGCAGGACCGGAAGGGCCTCGAGGTTGATTTTGTTACAAAGAAAGGGCTTGAGCCCTCCCGATTGATACAGGTATGCTTGGATTTGTCAGACCCGGAAACAAAAGAACGCGAGGTAAACGGCTTACTGGCCGGGATGAAGAACTTCAGAATGAAAGAAGGGACAATCATCACATCTGATGTTTTTGACGAGGAGGTTGTTAACGGGAAGAGGATAAGGTATGTGCCGCTGTGGTACTGGCTGCTTGAGGGAGATATTGAGGAGAAGAGTAGACATTAAGGAGGACGGGCTGGCGGAAGTTGTGTAACTGGCGGACTGGAGAAATCGGTGAGTTTTTTTGGATTGCTTCTTGTGTAGTAAAGTATATATTTAAAAAGCAAAAGACCTCTAATCAAAAAAGGTGAATAAATGCTGGGACCCAATATATTCGATGAAAAAGCAAAACGTATCTATGAAGCTCATAAAGAAGAATGGGAGACGCTATACAATGGGAAGATAATAGCGATAGATATTGATGCTAATGACTTTGTGTCTGTTGGGGAAAATATTGGAGATGTTGATTTAGAAGCGAGGAAGGAGCGACCGGGCCACAGGATATTCATGCGTAGGGTAGGAAAAAATCCCGCCGTTGCCAGGCTGCGGAACAGAAACTATGTCTGAAAAAACCACTCTCGATTACATAGATAACGACCCGCTTGTTCCGGTCATTCTCATCAATCCCGTTTCTAATAAAAAAGTAAATGCTTATGCATATCTTGATACGGGTTCAGATGCAGTTGTCATACCAAGAGATCTCTGGCTGGAACTTGGACTGGAGATGATTTACCGTTCCAACGTTAGTGCCGTTGGAGGCGTAGTTACCACATGGTACACCCGGACAAACCTGAAATTCCTTGAAACAAAACACAGAAACGTTATTGCCTTTTATCAAGACGAAGGAGATGTTTTGATTGGGCGGAACATCCTTGATAAATATTCCATCACATTCGATGGTAGAAATTCAAAGTTATCAATCCTGTGAAACTTTTACGGTGTACGTCATTTTATCAAGCCAGGATTTTGCTCGTGGATATTTTCTCGATTCGAGTTCATGATTTGGTCCGTCGCCGTTTCAATCTTTGTTTTAGTGGATTTTGCTCACGGATAAGGAAAAAAGGCATAACTCAAAGTGTATAATTTTTTGTTTCAGCTCTTTTCGGGTGGATTTTTTCTTCAGTTCTCGGTGCAGTGCAGTTTGAGTATACGAGGGGAAAAGGACATTTTATAATTTTCTAATACAAACTAAAATTGCTATGGCCGATATAGAAGAGAATATGGGATGAAAAATCAAACAGACCCGCTGAAGTAAAAAGGTTATCTATAAAAGCGTTAAATGAACATATTCTGGCATATAAACAAAGAGATTAATGGTAATTTAATGAAAAACCTGAACCACAAACAAAGAGCTCTTCTTTACACCATAGACAAACTCCACGAACGAGACTTATCTTCCAGGTTCATGATAATGAAGAGTCTTTTTTTATTAGCTCATGTGGAAAAAATTGACAAACTAATTAAATTCTATAATTTTTTCCCTTACAGTTACGGACCTTTTTCCAACGTATGCTATACTGATATCTCCAGCCTGCAAAAAGAGGGCTATATTATCGAACAGGAAAAACGGTTTGAATTAACCGAAAAAGGGAAGACATTCCTAAAAGGCATGAACCCGAAGGTAACTCTGAAAATAAAAAGAGTTGCTGGGAAGTTTGATTCTGATAAAGAAATTATGGCATACGTATACCGAACGTTTCCTGATTATACGGTAAAAAGTAAGCTTCTTTGCCCTCAAGAAGAGACAAAACAAGCTTCTAGTCGAGAGCCCGGCCTTTTCACTATAGGATATGACGGAAGAGATATTGACCTTTTCCTTAATGTCTTAATCCAGAATGCCATAGATGTTGTTGTTGATGTCAGGAAAAATCCTTTCAGCATGAAATTCGATTTTACAAAAAATAGCCTTAAAAATTATCTCGAAAACTCAGAGATTCGATATCTCCACATCCCCGAACTTGGTATAGAAGGGGAAAAAAGAAAAGACCTTCTCACACTCAAAGATTACGAAAAGCTTTTTGAGGACTACGAAAAAACGACAATAAAAGAAAATCCCGAGCTTTTAGATAAAATTGTGGAATTAAGCCGAAGCCACCGTGTTGCTCTAATGTGTTTCGAAGCCGATGTAAACATGTGCCATCGTGGAGTTATTGCAAGAAATATTATTCAGAAAGAAAATATAGAAGTATTAAATATTTGAAACTCGTAAAGACCATGTAAAACTATTGTTCTATTTTTTGGAGGCTTTTCCTGATTAAGTATCTGGAAAAAATCATTTCAATATCACAATTTGCGAATTTCATCTATTACCATTTGTGCAGACTTTATTGAAGAAATAGTAATCCCTTTTTTAATTTGAGCATCCAAATTATAGTCTGCATTGTTTCTTCTGTCCCTAAGATTGAAAAGAAGATTACTTATAAAAGAGTTTTTATCTTTCATGTAGTCAATTACTTTTTTGTGCACGTTAGAATCAAGAGGAAAATTGTAACCTGCAGATTCCAGATAGCTCCTTGCAACTAAAAAAGCTGCATAATAAGCTCTACTAATGGATGTCCTGTATTTTGACTCATCCTCATAGTTTGTGTCTTCGGACAACGCAGAGGACAAACTCAGGAGAAGGCAGGGATCAAAAGCCATGTGGATCGGGAACAAAAGGTTAAATCATTCATCTTTTTCTAAAATAATTATGGGTTTTCCGTATTTTTCGAGAACTTCTTTATCCACGTCTTTTATCGAAGATATTCTGTCTCTTACGCTCCCGTCTATCTCTTTCCATAAAGTGAAAAACTCTTCATCATCCATATAATCCATAGGGAGTAATTTTACAGTAATAACAAATTCTCTCCACTCCGGGACCTCCAGATCCCTTGAAAGTTCCACGCTTATCTCAACATTATCTTTTTTCTCAAACTTCGTTAGCTGGAAGAAAATTTCAGATAGTATTTCATTCAAAAACTTATGAAAATTTTTATTAGTAATTGCCCTTATTTCCAGACTCATCTTTACGTTATACAATGAACTGGAAACATCGAATTGTTCAGGAGAATAAGCATCGGTAGTTTCCGTTACCATACTAAGAAGGTCCTGCTTTTTGCTGCATGTGTCGGCGCGGTATTCACTGCAATGAGCAGTATCATTATTGGTATTTCTATCAGTATTATCATCAGTATTCTGATCATTATTAGATCCAACGCGGTAAGAAGACATATTTTACCCCAACTGCTTCATTAGATTGAGAATCTTCAGGCCCAGGTTTTCGGAAAATCGTGTAAATCCCTATTTTCCTGCAATGGTAATGAAATTTCTCCCGAGATTGACTCTTCAGGTAGTGGATTTGGCTCTGTTAACACATTGAAAAAGGTATTTCCCAAGCTGTTTTTTCCTCGATCCTGATTCCACTTGACCTGGGAGTGGTTGTGTACCTTTTGGATTAAAAAAATCGCTGCGTTTTTTTCGGATTGCTTTCTGGGTACCGGCCTTTTCCTTAACGCGAAAAAGAAAGAGACCGAACTTCAAAAAGCAGAAGGAACTTTTTGATTTTTAAAATTTAAGATATTGCTTTAGCTGGTCTTGCTCTCGAATTCAGACGTGCTCAAACTGGATCCCATGATCTCCATTGTAAGGCTTCTTGTGATCGTTATCCCCTCTCCAGATCTCGTCAGGTATCCTGTCAGGGAAGGCATCGCACTTATGTTCATGAAAAGATTTCAGGCCATCAAATTTTATTTCATTTTGACGATGAAAGTGCTTGCACGGAAGACAGGTTGGACTATAAATTACTTCGCCTAATTCCCTATCATCTATACATATAAACTCCTTCTCGGTCATATTCACAACTCCATTTTCTTGTAAACGATCCTCATTTATCTTTTCTTCCCACCTTTCCCCCTCTCCTCCTTTATCCTCTCAAGCAAAACCTCAGCCGTTTCATAACCCCTGCCTTCCCTTCTTGCATCTCAGCCTCTGTCTCAACAAGTTCGCCTGAAAAAGCCTTTGCAAAAATGAATTGCCTTAACATCCCTATTTTTTCCTTTGTCGTTGCAAATCTTTTTTCAATCAAATCGGTAAAGTGCACGCATACGCTCCAGAACAGCCATTAATACGACTGCAGGATTTCAGAGGCAGCATGATGCATTTCTTCTGCAAAGCTTATGGAAAATGAGGCTTCTTCGATAGTGACGAAGGTTCCGCCATACTGAACATTGTGACGAGAGACACGCATCTTATCGAAGATGTTTACGAGTTTTAGAAGGCGATGGTCTTCTTTATACAGATGTTTAAGTGCGATGCCTAGACAGGAATGACTCCGCTCTGTGTAGCCTTTTGAAAAGAGTAAAGCTCTGGCACTGTGGAATGCGCTGTTATATGCAGCCAGTTGCACCATCTCATACTCTTCAATTTCCAGGTTCTTTTGTGCTGAACGCAGAAAACGCTCTGCCGTCGATAGTGATACAGGGACCCTTTCCCTGGATCGGGAATCCCTTTTGATCAGTTTTTCAGCTTCGCAATCCTTCCAGTTCATAGTTCTGCACCCGCAAAGAGAATATGTTTGGCAAGTACGCTAAGGACAAAGGGATCACCCTTTTCCTTTCGATTCTCCCATTCATAGTAAGGGATAACAGTCACCTGAAGCTCATGCCCAACTTTTGTTTCAATTTCTGAAACGAGGGTATAATCAACGTCCTGCTCTGTTCCAATTACCAGAACGTCAATATCACTTTTTTCATCAAAATTTCCCGATGCTGTGCTCCCATATACTGCAAGAGAAATTGCATTTGGAGCCAGTTCTCCCAGATTTCCTCCCCACAGTTCCAGCACCATAAAAGTTTTCTTTAGCTCTTTTACTACATAGCTGGAATTGTTAAGAGTAAACATATGCGCAGTACCAATCTTTTCCATATTCACGATATGTTCTCTATGAAACAAATCGGCGAACCTTTTAACGCTGCCGGGTGAGACCTCAAGTTCACGGGCAAGCTCATTTATATTCACCGAAGCAGTAGGATGGGAAAGAAACCATCCCAGGATTTTGTTCCCAATAAATTTACCGAATTCTTTGATCATTCAATATAATGAATGATTATTCAATGTATTAAATGATATTGAATGTAAAATCCTCTCGTGGATATTTCAGTATTTTAAGACTTCATTCAAATATCGGTATATCTTTTGAGGATTGGAAACTATCGAATCTTCTACAGGATTGACAAAGAGAAAAAGGAGATTTACGTCTCTGATATTCTTACTGCCGAGCAGGCGCATAAAAAGTACGGCCGTCTGTGAAAATGGAGATCTTTTTTTAGGGAGATGCTTTGTTTTAAGCCTTTTTGATGTGTTCTGAATTAGCTCTTCAGTGCCTTAAAGTGTTTTTAGTTTCGATTTTGGCACCAATACTCTCCCCAGTTGCAAAGCAGCCGGACTTTCCCGAAAAATGAAAACAAAAGATATTCAATTACAGAACATCAAAGGTATATTTCAACTTACTATTTTTTGTTTTAAAAGGCTCTTCGTCTTCCTATCCTTTTTATCTCCTCAACCCCGGTTCTGTAGTGCAACTTTAGACCATCGGAAGAAATGAGTACTTAATGACTTGCGATAGATAAGATGAAGGAGAGCGTAGACTCCAGATTGGAGATATTTTTGATAGATAAAAGAGGAAAACTAAATTTTGAGCAATTACCAAAAAACATTGAGGTTTTGCTCTTTTGAATTATTAAATATTTTAAGATACACATCGTTAATTTTACTTCTACAAGATAAGCTTTTTTCATCAATTTCTTTGACCAAATCATCTGTGATTCGAAGTTCATCACGTTTATACGTAATACTTTTTCTTTTTAGAAGCGTAATTTCGTTTTTATCAGGATAAAAATAAGTGTCATCATGTGCAATTCTGTTTCTAACGGATTGTATAAAACTTAATTTCTCATTGATATCATTTGTAATATTTTTTTCGATTCCTTCTTCTTTACATATTTCGAGAAAAATGTTCTTTTTCCTGTCAAAATTTAGCGTTGTTATAATTAGGTCTTTTAAAAGAAACATCTTCCTGTCCTGTGATACACAAAAATAATTTGAAATAAATAAATCTAAATAGTCCTCAATGTGTATTGTCATTCTCAGTATTTTGCCACATTTTTCATTGAAGTTCTTGTTTGTCTCTTCGGTATCTGCTAGGTTTTTAGTAAATAATTCTAAAAAATCATTATCAATGTAACAAAAAGATTGTGGCGCTTTGAAATCTGTAATTGACGTGTATGGATCAACAGGTTTGGAGAAAATTTCCAGATTTTCAATAGTAATTGCAAAACCCTGATGCTTATTTTTGAAATAACTAAAAAAATCTTCTTTTCCAATCCCAGCAAAATCACCGCATTGATTCCATAAATCTTTTGGAGTCCCTTTGACGATTTTACCAATAGTAAAGGCACCTATAATTTTTTTTACGGGACGACTTGAATAAATGAATACCTTTTTTATTTCATGGGGATTTTTAAAGATTGCTTTTCGAAACTCATATTTCTTATTCCCATTAATTATTTCTTCAACATAAGTTGGTTTAATTGACAGTAAAACGTTCATCAATGTCCCCATGTTCCTTTATTTTTTTATAAATTTCATTATTTATTTCTGTTATAGACATAGGTGCGTGTATACCTATTGAGTTCAGATAATTCATATCGATCTTTTTTTCTAAATATATTTGATGCATAAATCTAATTACAGTCGTTTCCTTCTCTGCAAGTTTTCTGATCTCTTCTTTTTTGTATACAGTTCTTTTCCTCACGATCTCATGTATTTTTTCAGGATCGGTAAGTCCAAAATGTACAGATTCAACTACACCCACAGCTGTTATAGTTTTTGAGTCGTGTGATCTATAAAATAAAATTACGTCACCGCAGCCGATTTTTCGACTGTTCGAGTGGCATAGATAAGCTTTTTTTATAGTGTTTCCTTCAACAATGAATTCATTTTCAAAATCTTGGAGTTTCATCTGCCTTGACAGGTGATCTGTAAAAAGCCTGTCATGAAATTCCGGACGAATTGGTATGATAAATTTCTTTACATGATCCCTATCATCAAAACATGGATAATATCTTTTTGCTATTTCAAGTGGAGATAAATTATCTTCTTTGTTTGTTGTAAAAAATTCTTTAACAAAGATACCTTCATCATCTCGTTCCCCCTTTCTTGTCGCAACTTTACGAAAGCCATATTCAGAGATCAGTTCTACTAATCGATCATTTTCTTCAGTAAAATGAGTCAAATAAATTTCAGAAACACCTTCATTGATTGCAAATTTCACTGCATATTTTATGAATAATTCTCCAATTCTGTTTCCCACAGACTTTACCTTAAATGTGCAGATCTTGAGCCTTTTTTTCTTAGGAAGTTGTGGTATCGATTCTATTTTTTCATCTTCAATTTTTAGAATTAGTAATGCACCTATCTCATTATCCTTCTCGTAATGCACCCAACATTCTCTGTTTTGGACCTTGTCATTATAAAACCATTTTTTAAAGTCGGGGTATTTTTCTTTAAAATAAGTGAAAAAAGGGTCATCAAAATCTAAGCTCTTGACCAATTCTTTTCGGAGTGGACCTAAAAGTGCTAACGAACGCTCCGAAAAAGAGGGCCCCCTGATTTTTGATACCATGTTCCTCACAATTTGAACTTTTTTACAGATATATTTATAGTTTCAATTTTTGATGGTTTCCCAATTTATTTTTAAATGTAGATGTGCTCACACCCTTTATTAAAATTGTTATTCAGTGGAGGAACTGTTCTGAGCTTTTTTAATCTGACTGAATTTCTATTCTGAATAATATGAATTTATCATACTTTTTGAAGTATTCATTAATAAATTTTGTAACTTCGGGATCTTCTTGAACTGAGGGGGGAATTGTTTTGTCGTAAATTGGTTTTGGAATTTCTTGAATCGAGTTCACAGTGAATTTATCCTTTATGATCCCCCAAATAGAATCATTTTGATACCCTTTTCTGATTTCGATACTCCTCCCAATTTTTACTGTTTTTTGATTAAAAGTATCACTCACTCCTCTGATTTCCCATTCTTTTTGACCCTCTAACAACAAGTTGTACCATGTTTGATTCAGCGGAAGGAATAACCTGTTTTCTTTATGAATCTTACAAATATTTTGAGGGATCTCTACCCCTTCATATTGGTCAAGTTTTGTTTGTTTTGTCACGTTTATTATCTCTAGATCATCTATCAATTAATTTTTTAGTTGTAGGATTTTTTAAGGTGACATTCGTACAGTCTAAGATCTGCTAATTTGTAATAAAACTCACCTTAAAAATAGATATAAACCTAAAATCATGAATCCCCAATATATCAAATAGTATACATTAGCTATAAAATAGCCTTTTAAATAACCAATGCTTAATTTTTTGTGTTCTTTGTATTTATTTCGGCTAAGTGACATTCTTTTCGTCAGTTCAAACCCAATTTCATCTTCAATTTCCTGAGCATACAAAGCAACTGTATTCAAGTATTTATGGTAATGTATTTCTAATAATAGAAACGCTAAATTAAAAATAATGACAATGATAAATATAAAATTTGAATATTGAAAACCTGCACCTAGGAGTATAGTTGTCGCAGTAACATCCAAAGACCTAATGTTAGACAGGATATGGTCAAATTCGACAATTGTTGCTCTAACTACTTTCCATTCTTCAAATCTTTTGTTAATATCTTTGTCCATCCATATCCCATTAACATTATCATATGTATTATAAAGTGGATTTTTACTGCTATTTCTTTGCTTATTATATGATATACTTTCTTATTTAATTTGAGGACATATAAGAGAAATCAAAACCGAATTTTATATTAAAAATTATTCTACATATTACGCATTTATCTGTATCATATAAATTAAAATCAATTAATACATCCATGAATTGATAATATTCTATGCCTTATCTGGATTGAAGGAAGCGAAATCTTTATGGATTTGGAAGTGATCTCCCTTATTTACTGGTGGGATCCTACCATATAGAATGTTAGGGCTCATGCATACTGTAGTATGGAGCTACTGACCCATTCCAACCCTTCTCTCCTTCTTTATCCTCTCAATCAAAACCTCCGCCTTCTCATAATCCCTGCCTTCTCTTCTTGCAATCTCAGCCTCTGTCTCAACAAGTTCTCCTGAAAACGCCTTTGCAAGAATGGACTGCCTTAGTTTTTCAGTCTTTTCCCTTGCCGCTGCAACTTTTGATTCAATCGAATCTGCGAAGGCAAAGAGGGCATCAACACGACGAACAATTTCGTGCTGTTCGGGGAGGGGTGGAAGTGCAACAATCATGTTTGATATTTTTTTTAGTGTCAATCTGGTGATTGCAGCACCTCCCATTTTATCTTGGACATTGCTTTGGAAATCAGGAGATCTCATATAGTACATTATGTATTTATTTGAGATCCCCTCTGGAAACTTTAACAAAGCTACACTAGATAACATGCTAAAGGGTTCAGTCAAATTATTCAGTGTGACTATTCCCGTTGTTGCTCCATCTTTAATAAGCAGCAAATCTCCATATTCAGGATTACAACGGGAATAAATTTCATCATGAACTTCTGATGAAACATAAGTAACGTTCTTCAGATCAATTCCATCGTTTTTGATATTTTTTGCAGTGATGTACTTAAAGTCTCCTTCAGCACCATTTGGTGGAGAATGGTGTGTCCCATCTGTAATTTTTATAGAGATCTTGTCAAGGCTGCTTTCAAACCAAGATTCTGGGATGTTTTGTACAACACTTTCTTCTAAGTCACTATTTAAAGAGACTTTTCTTTTCTCCGATTTTGTCTCCTTTTCATGAATTATTGACTTAACTAGTTCTTTCGCAGATTCAATATCAGGATTAGCTTTCCGCCAGTCCTCAGTCAACCTCCCATCACAAGCAGCCGCAAGCACCGATTGCCTGAACTTCTTCAAAATTCCCGGCACCCTGTCAAGCTTCTCATTTGTTGCGTCCAGACGGGCGAAAAGTGCCTCGATAGCTGAAACGATGCGGTGCTGTTCAGCGAGTGGAGGAAGTGTAATTGGCCAAGCACGAACGATCCCATTGGTAAGATTGGGCTGGGCTCCACCTTGACCTGCTTTTATTAATTCTTCTCTTTGAGAAAGGAGATAATAAAACAAAAACATAGGGTTTATCATCTGGGGATTAATCTGACAATTTGCACACGCTTGATTCGTTGCAGCATCAATGTTTAGTATGCCAAGTTTTCCAATTGTAGCTCCGTATAGTGCCACTGAAACAGTACCTGCTGGCAATAACTTGGCAGAGGAATTGTCCAATCCTTTTTTTGTGATTTTTTCTTCAGTATAAGTCACAATGCTGTCATTCAAATCTCCACTCTTGACCCATGGAATATCGCCTCCGAAGTATTCTACCACCTTACGGGAAGGTGTGCCGCCTGTACTCCATTTACCAATATTATCGAGTATTGAATAGGCCCACCCTTCCGGCAGTTCACTCTTCTGCTGCATACCCATTCCCCATCAAATCAAGAATAGCATTTAACTCACCCAGCGCCGCTTCAAGCTCATCAATTGCCTCCGCTGCAAGCTCTTCAGGATCGGGCAGGTCGTCGGTGTCGCTTAAGGAATCGTCCCGGAGCCACTTCAGGGAGTCGATTTTGTAGTCACGGGCTTTGAGTTCGGAGATATGGAAGGTGTGCCAGCGGTCTTCCTGAGAGTCTTTTTCGTCGCGTTTTGCCCTGCCGTTGGGGTCGGAGCCGAAGCACTTTTCAAATTCTGCAAAGTGTTCTTTTGTGAGTGGGCGGTCTTTTTTGGTGATCTTCGGGACATTGGTCCGGCAGTCGTAGACCCAGGTCCGGTCCGTGGGGATGCCTTTCGTGAAAAAGATCACATTGGTTTTCGTGCCAGGGGAATAGGGCGTGAATGTGCCGTCCGGAAGGCGCAGGACCGTGTGGAGGTCGCAGTCTTCGCAGAGCACCTTGAAAACCTCTCCTGCCTGATCGGCAAAAAGCACATTGTCAGGGACGACGATTGCGGCTCTCCCGCCTGGCTTTAAAATGGTCATGACATGCTGGATGAAATTTAGCTGCTTGTTTGAGGTTTCGATAACAAAATCTTCACGGACAGGAGCCTGGTTTGCGCCTTTTGTCCCGAAGGGTGGGTTGGTGAGTACCACATCGAACTTTTTTGATTCCGGGATTTCATAGATGGAATCTCCGAGCTTGATTTCAGGCTCGATCCCGTGAAGATACAGGTTCATAAGGGCAAGCCTGCGCGGGCGTTCCACAAGTTCCTGCCCGAAATAGGTGCTGTAGCGGATTTTTTTTGCAAGGTCGCGCTCAAGGGCTCCGCCTCCGGTTACAGCTTTCAGCCATTCATAGGCGCAGACCAGAAAACCGCCGGTCCCACATGCAGGGTCCATAATTGAAAAATCACGGTGGTTTCGGGGGTCGGGTTTTGTGCATCTTACAATTGTCTGGATCACAATCCTTGGAGTGAAATACTGACCTGCACCTTTCTTTCCTTCGCTTGCCGCTTTTTCAAGGAGGCCCTCAAAAGCCATTGCTTTGACATCGATATCAAGGCCTGTCCATTCGGTTTCATCGATAAGGGAAATAATCTTCTTAAGGCTCACAGGGTTGTGAAAACGAGAAAGAGCGCCTGCAAATATATCACCAAGGAGCTCTTCCTGCTTACCAAGTGTCCGAAGTGCATCGTTATAATGCTCTGTGAGTTCGGTTCCTGATTTTTCTTTCAGGGACTGCCAGTCGCAGGCTTCAGGAAGTTTAATTTCCCGCTCGTCAGCCATTTTTAAAAAAAGCAGGTATGTAATTTGTTCGATATAATCGCCGTAATCGATACCTTCATGCCGTAAAGTGTGGCAAAAACCCCATAATTTCTGTACAATATCACTCATGCTGCAACTGCCCTGTTAAATTCTGAAATCAAAGTAGAAAGCTTGCCTTCAAAAACACGGTTAGCTTTATTCCAGCCGCCGTAATCGGAAAACACGGGAATATATTCAAAGTCCTCTTTGTCAATGGAGAGGTTTGCAATCAAATGCGATCTGATGCGGTCAAGCCATAAACGCTGATCAGATGTAAAATCTTTTCCCACGGTTACCCGGTCAAAAGCCAGGCTGACCCGTTCTTCCGCTGTCAGGAGAGACTCTTCTTCGCGGGCAGCGTGCTTGATCATCGAAATAATGTCCACAAGAGCTTTATTATATTTCTCTTTGTGTGCCCTCTGCAAATTTTCGATAGTGAACCGCTGCTGGGAAGACTCAAGTTTCTCTTTTAACTCTCCAAGTGCATCCGTGTTCCATTCCTGCGGGCGGTCAAGAAGAATGCCGATTGCAGCAATCTTTTCGAAATTCTCTTTTACAAAATCAGAAAAAATACTCAGATAATCATCCGGTTTATATTCTTTGCCAGCCGCATCCCTGACTATCCATGTGGATGAAACCACGTCCCTTATTGCATAATCCACAAGGAAAGTCTTTGGTGGTCTGGGGTAATTCTCAAGGAGGTTCAAAAAGTCAGGATTTCTCAGGATTCCCATCGTCCCTGTAAAGTCCTCTGAAAGCCGCCTTTCAAGAGAGATAGCAAATCGGTTCAGATCACCTTTTTCTACAAAAGCGCTGAACATATCCCGGGATTCTCCGCTCATCTCCTTATCGATTCTGTTGAGCCTTTTTGTCAGGACACGCACATTATAAGCCCTGTCCCGGTTATTCCATATATCTTCAATAACCTTTTTTATCGGTTTTACTTCCTTTCTGGGCGGTTCGGCTGTTACACCCGTAACCCCTTTGAAATAATCAATGAGGGTCCCGCCAAAGCAGTCAAAAACGACAAAATGAGACTTATCGGGATAATGTTCCCCTTTGCGCGTACCACGCCCGATCATCTGTTCAAACAGGATTCGGGATTTCATGGATCTTAAAAACACAATATACTCGATATCCGGGACATCAACCCCTGTTGAAAGAAGGTCAACCGTTACTGCTATTCCAGGCTCTTTCCTATTCCGGAACTCCCTTATCCTCTGCAAAGGTCGGTCAACTTTGCCTGTAATCTTCTGGACGAACGAATCCCCTCTACCAAAAATATCCCTTGCCTGATCAACTATCTGGTCAGCATGGGAAGAAGAATTTGCCAGGTCCTGTACGGCAAAGATCAGGGTCTTTGGAAAGCGTCCATATCTTTCTTCATGCTCATCGGCATACCGTTTGATCTCCTGAAGGATTTTTTTATTAGAATCAATATTAGTAATCTCCTTCTCGATCTTCTCAGCCGAGAACTCACGTTCGTCTTCAAGAGTGTCTATTTTACTTTGCCCTGTTTCGGAATCTATAACTCCGACCATTTCTCCTTCACGAAGGAATATCCCACTCATGCGGACGCCTGATTCCAGTGCAACAATATCATAGTCAACTAGATATCCGTCTCTGACAGCCTGTTCATAACCGTATTTATAAACGACATCTTTAAAGTATGCAAGTGTATGAGCAGCAGGCGTAGCCGTAAGCCCTACTTTTATAGCATCAAAATGGTCAAGTGTGTCTCTCCAAACCGAAACCTCCTGTGCGGAATAACCCCTGTGACATTCGTCAGCTATGATCAGGTCAAAAGCATGAATTGGAATATCAAGCTGCCCTGCATCTTCATCCTCGGGCTCGTCACTGCATGAATAATCAGAAGCCTTTCCGAACAGGTTAATGGTCATCCGCTGAATTGTGGATACATATACAAAACTGTGCTCTGGCTTCGGGTCTGTAAGGTAGGCTTCAGGGATCAAATTTGAATCAAAAGCTTCGTTTTCATCCAAATCGCCTCTTTGAAAATGCTGGCTGTAAACCTCATAGGTTTTATCAAATTTCAGTCCCTGCTCAGTTTCAAAGGACGAAAAAGCCCTGACCGCCTGCGCAGCAAGTGCTCTTCTGTCAACAAGAAACAGGACTCTTTTTGCAACCCCTGCCTTCATCAAGCGGTAAATAAGATTGACAATCGTAAATGTCTTCCCGGTTCCGGTAGCCATTGCGACCAGCATTGTCCGTTTCCGATCAACAATAGCCCTCCCTATAGCATCACAGGCTTCACGCTGATATGGTCTCATTCTTGTATTATCAGGGATCTCAAAAAATGTGGTACTTCTATCTTCAGAGTCATAATTTAACTTCTCAACCAGCGCCTCAGGTGTGTGAAATCCGAATATTGGTCTCGAACGGCTAAGAGCAGGGCGTACATCGTGGTGCCGGATATCTTTTCCGTTAGTGGAATATAAAAAAGGAACTCTGTATCCGTTAAAATTGAAAGGGTTATTTGAAAGCCCACGTGAATACCTTTCAGCCTGAGTTAAAACACTTTGTGTACCAGACTCTTCTTTCTTTGCCTCAATAATTCCGAGGATTTTTCCTCCTACGCAAAGCGCATAATCTGCAGGTCCGTAATCAGTTGGATACTCTCTTATCGCACAATTATTGTAATTATCTTGTCTTTTTGTCTTATCATAGAAAACGATATTCCACCCTGCAGCAGCAAGCATCGGATCTATCAGTCTTTTCCGTGTCTCAGCTTCATTGAGTTTAGCCATTGTAAATCATCATAATTATTGGGGATTTGTTATGGGAATTTAAACTTCATCACAGATTATATTTATTTGTATAAATAAGTTGGAGTTTTTTTATTGATATTTATAATACAATAGTAATTTATTAAAAAAGGCACTCTGAAAAAGATACATTATATACAATGCACAGACTTACAGAAAGTGAGACTATGGCATGAAAAGCTGTAAATCTTCTAATTTTTCTCTGCCTGTAGTTACCTTCCTGTATTTCGGAATCGTGAGCCCTGGGAAGAGGTAACTTTTTTCTTGAAGTACCGAATAATATAACTCCAGTGATTATAATTATGGCATAGGTGATATGGTGGCGTATTTATTCCTATTTAATATATTTTACTAATATCTCCATTAAAATGGAATAAAGAACAGGAAGGTTGCTGAATATTCACCATAGGGAAAACTTCAAACAACTTTTGAACTTCTTTACAGGTTTTTTCAACTTATTCTTATCGAATCAAAAACCATTGACGGATAGCCGATATAAAGAGTAAAAAATTTACCATTATATTTGAAGGACAAAACTTAAATTGCAGAAATAGATTTCCACTGTTAAAACATGGACACTCTTCTAATGATAAAAGTGTTTTTAATACATTACAACCTTTTAATACATTATCAGTTTTTAATACTTCACATATTATTTCTAATTAATTACATTCAGTTTAATAATCAGGGATGCGTGTTTATACATGAAAGAATCCGTCAGAAAACTTGGGCTCATAGGGGCTGGCCTGTGGGCAATGACAGAAGATAGAGTAAATGAACTTGTGAAAGACCTTGTCGACAGAGGGGATATCAGCAAAGAGGAAGGCAAGAGAACTGTTCAGGACCTGGTGGAGGAGAGCAGGAAACAGAGGATTGACCTCGAAAAGAAAATATCTGATAAAATGCAGGATGCCATTGCAAAGGCAGATGTTTTCACAAGAAAAGACATGAATGAGCTTGAAGCAAGGTTAGAAACCCTGGAAGACGAAGTCCGGAAAATGAAAAATAAAGAAAAGATGTTCTTCAAATGAGATCATCTTTTTCTATTCTTAAATATCTTTTTTAATCTATTCTTAAATATCTTTTTTAAAGTTCTTCAATAACTATTTCTTCGTCAAGGCTTGAATTATTTAGCAGGTCCTCAAGGTCTGTAACATTTTCCTCAAACTCCTTAAGATCTGCTTCGGTTAGCTCCTGTTTTGCTGAGGTATTTTCACCATCCTCTGCACCCGGAATCTCCTGGGATATACCTGCTTCTCCCACGTCTGTATTGTCTTCAACGCAGCCTGATGCTGCAAGCCAGAAAATTAATATTGAGATTACAAATATATGTGTAAATTTTACCATTTTTTTGCCCCCTTAACTCTCCAGTTCTTCCTCAGTGGAATTTTCTGATTCATTTTCCGTTCCATTTTTGGCATCATCGAACTCTGGTTCTGGATTATTTCTGGCTCTGTTTCTGTTGGTCTCTTCAGATCTATACTGCTCCAATTCCTCGAAGATTTCTTTCAGGACATGATTTGCTTCTTTTATTTCTCCAAGTGCATTTTGAAGATAACCGTTTGCTTTTGAAAGTTCTTCCTCGGTAGCGTTTTCTTTATTGTAAATCTCTTTTGCAGCCTCGCTATTCTTCCTTGCTGAAGCCATCAGGGCATTATAATTTTCAAGCTTTGACTCAAGTTCAGATGTATTTACTCCGGTTTCATTCAGTTTTTCCAGTTCTTTTTCAAGCTTTCTGGAAATTGACTCTGATTTGTTAGCAAAATCATCTATTTTCTCGCCTGCAGTCTGTCCCGTCTCTACAGCAGTCCTGTTTTTCACATTGTTCCAGACGCCGCGCACAGATTCAGTTGCTTTTGTAAAGTCTTCAAGGTCTTCGGCTTTTTCAATAGCTTTCTTCTCTTCCTGTAGCTGGCTTATTCTTTCCTCAATAGCATTAATTCTCGCTTCCGTGCCGCTCCCGTTCGACTGTTCAAGGTTGTACTGAACTTTTTCAAGGTGGGCTATCATATAGTCAATACTTGCATTCAGGTATTCCCTTGTAGTTTCCAGGTCTTTTTCATTGTAATTTCCTGCTCTTAACCTGCTCCTAATTATAAGGAAGTTTTTCCTCGAATTCTGGTAATTATTTTTCTGAGTATTTAGCTTTTCTTTTAACTGTTTTCTTTCCTGCACTTCTTCATGAGGCTGTTTCTGTCCCCGGGTTAAATTCTCATTTTGATTTTTTTCCTGATTTTTCTCCTGAAGCAATTCAGTTTTCTGAAAAGTTTCAAAAGACTTTCCATTCCTGTCAGCATTACCTGCCCCAGCCCCATTTCCGGCAAGAGCTGACGGTGATAGTACACTAAAAAGTATGAATATTAAGGTTAGATAAGAAGCATAATGGATAATTTCCCCTGGCTTAGTCGTATGACTTCCTCCATTGAAATTTTTGATTGTTATATTATTGAGGAGGGATAATATATAAGCATATTTTTTCATAAAGAGGGTTATAAGTAGATAAATGTTTAATTTAAAGCCCAACATTGATTCTATTAATCACATAAGACTTCAAAGGCATTTGTGCTCAGTAAATTACTGCTAATTAAAGTAAGCTTTTTATACTTCAATTCGACATCTGTGTAAAAATAATTAGTGATTGTACGGACTTTTATATTTTTGATTTTTCTCTTTCGAATATAGATCTTCAGCATCACATAAATAAAATAATTAAATAGTAGCGTTTTGCCTGTAAAAGCTGGATTTTACTGAGGATAATCCGATTCATTCCTGGTATTACCTGAAAAATAATGGCTGGATTAAAAATCAAAACTCCAGACTCTGGCCTGCAATAAGCATAAACCATTAACCGAATTAAACAGGTTAATATCGGATTAACAGAGACAGAGAACAAAATCGAATAGAAAACTGGAACAAAAAACTTCAGTGCTTGAAAAGGAGATTTTGAGAAGACAGAGTATGAAGGATATTTTTTAATTAAATATTTCATTTGAATATTTCATTTGAATATTTCATTTGAATATTTCATTTGAATATTTCATTTGAAATTATCTTTTCATTTCATTTACGTTTTTCACTTCTTACTATTTTTATCTCTTCACTTTTTACTCCTGTTTTTATTTACCTTTTGTCTTCTTCTCGTCTCACTTTCAGCTATTCCGGCTTTTTTGTTTTACACCCGGGAGTTCTTCAAGTACTATTTCGTCTTCAATACTTGCATTTTCCAGCAGTTGCTGAAGCTCAATCATGTCATTGTCAATTTCCTGAATTTCAGCCTGAGTAAGTTCTATTTCTGAATAATCCGATATCCCATTCTCTGCTCCGGCGTCAGGATTAATTCTTTCATCATCCATATCAGATTCACTATTTCCAACACAACCGGATCCTGCAAGCCAGACTATTAAGGCTAACAGTAAAAGCAGATGAGTGAGTTTAGCCATTTTAATGTCTCCTAATTCTAAATCTATAATCAGAGAAGTTCTCAGCCTTTTCTTCTGGGGGATGTTTTTTATTCTGCTTCTGAATAATTAATTCGTTTACAGGAGTACCGTTTTTACAGATTAATTATCAATTCATATAGATAATTATTAATCTGTACCTTTTGTATTATTAAGTTCTGTTTTTATATCATTTTCTGTTATAACTTTTCCGATTTCATTAAAGCCATGTCCCTTCAATTCATCGAAAATTACTTTAAGTATCTGATTCGCCTTATTCACATTATTTAGAGATTCACGCAGATAATTGTTTGCCACTTTCAGATCGTTCTGGGTAGCAGTGTCGTCTTCATAAATAGAATCAGCAGTTGCTTTCTTCTCACGGGCAGCTTTTATATATTGATTATAACTGGCAAGCCTTGTCTGAAGATCAGCAGTATTGACACCGGTTTCGTTCAGGCTTTGAATCTGAACCTCAAGCCCGCCAGAGAGATTTTCTGATTTCTCAAGGAACTCCCCTACTTTCTGGCTAACGATTTGCCCTGCACCTGCCAGGCTGGCTTTCTGTGCATTGGTCCATATTCCGCGCACGGAACTGACTGAAGTAATGAGTTCAGCCTGGCTGGATGCATCTTTAACTGCTGCCTGTTCAGCCTCAAGCCTTTTAATGCTTTCATCTATGGCAGCTATCTTTTCTTCTGCTCCACTGCCGTTTGAATGCTGCATATTGGTTTTTACATTTTTCAGGTGGGCTATCATATAGCTGATACTTGAATTAAGGTAGACTTTAGTGGCATCTATAGCTTCTTCAGAACCCGGATTAATTTTTCCTGTCTGAATTTTATTTCTTACTTTCAGGAAATCCCCTTTTGCTTCCCTGTATTCACTTTTCTGTAACTGAAGCTCTTCCTGGGTATGTTTTCTTTCCAGTTTATAAGCTGTATATTTATCCCTGTCCTGCGTCTGGATTCTTTCCTCTTCCTTCACGCTTTCGGAACCTGAACTTTCAGTACCTCTATTCTTTTCTGAACTGTTTTCATAATTTTCTGTATCGATAGTATTTTCATCTGCATACTGATTTCGATTTCCATTCTCCGGTGAAGATTTGGCAGCAAATGCTTCTCCAGACAGTATGCTGAGTATGATTAATATAAATGTGATATAAGCCAGATATCTAACAACCACTAATTTTTTCATCTGACTGCCTCCTTTGGCAAGTTATAATACTGTGATAATGGAATAGTGACATATAAGCATACTTTTCAGAATAAAACTGATAAATTATATTATATTTGCTTGCAAGCTTGATTGGATCTCTATTTTCTTGATAAAACTTTAATGCGCCTCCAGCTTATTTTAACCTCTGATAATGAAAAGTAAAAGATTTATGCTAAAAACCCATTTAAAGCTTCGTGAATTTTAGAAAGCTCTGCAAGATCGCCTGTGTATTTATTTTCCTGCTGTTTGTTCAGGGAAACGCAGTTGCGGCGACGATTCACGGGTCTGTATACGAGTGGTATACTTTTAAGCCCCTCGAGAACTCAATAGTCGAGATTAACTCTACTCCGGAGCAGTATCTTGTTGCAACGGATGCTGAATACTCTTTTAACCTTACTCAGGGAACATATCTGATAACTGCCAGTTATCTCGAAGATAACACCATAGTATATCAGACTGAAGAAGAAGTTATAATTACCTCCGATGATGGTGATTATGTTCACGACCTTCTCCTCTTCCCAACCTATCAGCAGGATCTTCTTTACCAGGAGGACTTTGAAAATGTTGATCTGGATCTGGAAGAAGAAACTCAACCTGAGACAAATTCACAGAATACGATCCTTATATTTGCAGCAGTCGCACTCTGTATTCTGCTTCTGGCAGGTTATTTTATAAAAAAGGGCAAAAAAAATCCTCCTGGAAAGGCAGCATATCCCCCGGAAGAAACTCGATCTCTTACTGGATCAGAACCGGCTGCGTCAGAATTAATTTCATCAAATCCGGCTTCATCAGAATCAATTTCATCAAAACCATCCTCATCAGAATTAATTCCATCACATTCAGCTTCATCTGAATCAAATTCACCGGAATCTGAAAATCTCAAAGCAGAGTCACAAATGCCTGAATATGCAGAGCCGGGTGAAGGTATCTCACTCGAAAAGGTTTCCGGAACAAATTATGAACTTTCTGGATCTCATATTGGAGATGTCTCTGAGATAGTGATCCCTGCTCAGGAAACAGAGATACCTGTTCAGGAGACAGAGTTATCTGTTCAGAAAAGAGAAAAGTTGCCAGCTGACTCTAAAACGTCTATTAGTTCACTCTCTGAAGAGAAACCTGATTTGTTAAGTCCGGAAGTTCCGAAAAGCCGGGAAGCAAGCCTGCCGGATGATCTGAAAGAAATTATGGATCTGATACGAGCCAGTGGAAACCGGATCACTCAGAGAGAGCTCAGGAAAAAGTCACCTTATTCAGAGTCCAAAGTCAGCCTTATGCTTTCGGATCTCGAAGAACGCGGATTGATTGAAAAGTTCAAAAAGGGCAGAGGGAACATTATCAGAATTCCAGATTCAGAGATTCTCAAACAGGGAGAGTTTCTGGAAAAGAAGGAGTAAGCGAATGTATAGGAGTAAGTGGGATGTATAAAAGTAAGTGAGATGTTAGAAGTAAGTGAGATGTTAGAAGTAAGTTGGTACAGGATAAGTGGGATGTATAAACAAAATAGTAATTTGAATGAAGTATTAAACTCTTACCTAAACTCTTACCTCTTTTGAAAAACCATAAATAGCAAACTATATAACTGAATTAATCTACTAAGCAGCAGGAAAAGTAATAAAAATTTCAAAGACTTGGCATATGATATTTCCGGTTCGCATCCTGATTCGTTATGCAGGAACTGCCTTTTATAATCTGGCAAAATCAGTTACTTTATATAAATATCGTATGTTCATTAAAATTAATATATTATTATTTGACGTACTTGAATATTATAAATTGCACGAGGGACACTATGCGAGTTTCCATGGACATTGAATTAAAAGATGTGCCCGGGCAGATGCTTTTAGCCCTCCAGCCTCTTTCGGAATTCAAAGCTAACCTGATAACGGTTTTGCATCATCATCAGAAAAGGACCCCCAGAAAGACGGTACCCGTACAGCTCGTACTTGAGATGAAACCTGAAAGTATAGAAGCAATAAAGGCAAAACTTGAGGAAAATGGGATAAGAGTTGTAAGGGTTGGAGAACATCGTTTCAGAGAAAGCATAAATGTGGTTCTTATAGGGCACGTGGTCCATACAGGGATACAGGACACTATTGACGAGATTGATAAGACCGGGTTTGCGGAAGTCGTGGATCTTTCACTATCCATGCCAGGCATTAATTTGCTTTCTTCAGCCCTGATCAGAGTCGATGCTGTGGGCAAAGAAGACCTGCAAAAGGCGCTTGATATTCTGAAAAAAGTCTCGGCAAAGAAAGATTTGCTGATGGTGCTTCCAATAGACATCCAGGCCTGATAGAGAAGGAGATTTGAAAATATGAAAACAGTGCGCTGTTCTATTTTAGGATTTGGTGCAATCGGACAGGGTGTAGCCGAGGTACTCCTTATGAAAAAAGAGTATCTGGAAAGTATCGGGCTGGAAATTATAGTGGTCGCTATAGTGGACTCAAGAGGAGCTACTGTAAATCCCGAAGGTGTTGACCTTGCAGACTGCCTTGCACGCAAAAGAACCACGGGCACGGTTGCTATAGAAAAAATTACAGGCGTTGAGGTTATAAAGTCCATAGACCACGACCTTGTTATAGAGACCACTCCCACAAATATCGTCACCGGAGGAGCGGGGCTTCAGAATATGTTTGCAGCCTTCGAAATCGGTAAAGATGTCATTACCTCCAATAAAGGTCCACTTACCCTGAAATACAGAGAACTGATGGAAGCTTCAAAAGTTGCGGGGTCCAGTTTCAGGTTCGAAGCTACGGTTGGCGGTTCCATGCCCATCATTAACCTGGCAAATGAGGTTCTTGCAGGAAACAGGCTTAAAAGCATCAAAGGAATTTTGAACGGGACATG
>Ga0265294_10002874_pt1 | contig 22367 bp, 21 predicted proteins | sample MunlanPumphouse3_FD_192504 | JGI IMG/M metagenome (GOLD analysis project Ga0265294, IMG submission 192504) | Groundwater microbial communities from a municipal landfill in Southern Ontario, Canada - Pumphouse #3 | ecosystem: Environmental > Aquatic > Deep subsurface > Groundwater | place... | reverse complement strand
TCTTCAATTATAGAGTCGAAAGAAGGTTCAGAATATGATTTAGATACAAAATAATTTAATATTGTTGGTTCCGGACTTAAAGACCAGCAAAATCCAACTTCAGTGACCGCGCTATTACCATGATCTCTTATTTTAGCTTTGGCTATAGCTGTTGTATCAAGTATATTTTCAATTGGTTCTATAACAATGGTAGCTGGATATGGATCATAACTAGTTAATGTGGTAAAATTATTTATACTTCCATAACTTATACCCCCGCTATTTTCAGCATAAGCTCTAAAATAATATGTGGTACCCTCAGTAAGGTATTCTAAATATTGCGAGAATTTTCCATTTCCGTCTATACTTCCAGGTTCTAGATCATATCTTGTTGAACTAGATAAATCGTCATATATAGAAACATCAAAACCGCATTTAATTATAGCAGTATCCCCAGAACTTATTATTTGTCCTCTAATTGTAGCTTCTTTCTGTAATATATCTGCACTTTCAGTTGATAAAGTTATGACTACTGGCGGCCCATTTGGTATTGGCAATGTTTTAAAATCTATTAAATTACTATATGTTAATCCTGTCATATTTGTAGCATAAGCTCTTATATAGTATGTTGTATCGGGTAATAAATCATTCATTTGAACAAACATGTCACCCATTGTCCCGCCTTCACTAATATATCCTTGATTGGATGAATTTATTCCAGTTACTGGAATTAATAAAAGATCTATGGACCAACATATACCTCTATCTAATATATAAGACCCTCCATTATCTGTTACTCTAGATTTAATAATACCACTATTCATGGTTATTGATGTTGTTGTTATGGCTGTGACAGATGGCAATTCAATTTCATTTATTAAAATTTCACTGTCAAGTAAATATTCATTATCATTAGTAGATAAATATCCTCCTAAAAATAATCCATTTAACCAAATACCAGAATAAAAATGACCATTTTTAAATACTCCATTTATCCATAATCCGTTATACCATTTACCATTTTCCCATATACAATTATCTCTATATGAATCTCCAATGTTATCATTAAATATTCCACCATACCAAATTCCGTTTTGAAAAGTGCCAGTATGGAAATGCCCACCATACCATTTTCCTCCAACAAAATTTCCCCCAAACCAATGAGTTATCATATTATTTATACTTGGTAATGTATTCCCATATGAATCAATATTTAAACCAGAATGAAATTCTCCATTATAAAAATTGCCACCCCACCATATTATATTTGATGTTGAACCAGTAGATGTTCCAAATCTACTTTTTATATTCACATTAATCTGTTCGAAACTTCCATTACCCCAAACTCCTTCTATAAAATCGCCACCATACCATATCCCATTATGCCATTTGATGCAACCCTGAGGATCATGGAAATTAAATGTACCAGAATAAAATTTACCATTTAACCAATATGATGATTCCATATTGCCATTATAAAATATGCCATTTAACCATATTGAATTTTTAAATAATCCATTATGGAATTTACCATCATGCCAATATGCGCTTATATAATTTTTATTTATTAAATCTATATAAGTAGCTTCAGTTAGAACATCTCTATCTTCATCTCCAAATATTCCATCATAAAAATCTCCTGATATCCAATTTCCACTTTTAAAAATAGAATATTTTTTATTCTTATCTAATATAACAAATCTATTAGATATTACCATAGCTTTATCAATTAAATATGAATACCATCTACCATTATACCAAGTACCATCATGCCAAATTCCAGAGTACCATGTTCCATCCATCCAATCTCCACAAATCCACTCTCCAGAAAACCATACCAACCCATTTTGATCTTCTCCAATTATACAATTTCTAACACTAGCATTTAATATCCAGTTATATTTGATTTTCAATATTTCTATTGTTAAACCACTAACTAATATCATATTGTCTATATTATCTGTTATATTTACTATTTTTAAATTAAATGACATATTTTTATTTTATTTTAAATATTATAATATAATTCCCATCCTTTTAATAATAAATTGCTAATACTATTATCAGAATAAATTGAAGGCGTTCCATTATTAACCCCAGTTATAGATAAATAACCATTAAATGTTAAGAATGTATCCGCTGTTATATATAAATCGTCTACGATATCATTAGGGAAATAATTATCATCTAATGAAATTCTATTTAAATATATTAATCCATTTAAATCTAATTCAGTTAATCTATTTTTACTTAAATCTAATAGATCTAATCTTTTTAAATTTCTAATTGACGCTGATAATAAACCTCCATTTGTTGTAATATGTGGAAGTATTATTAATTCTGTAATTTTTTCTAGCCATCCGCTAATAGATATAGTATAAGTAATAGCACTTACATATTCATGAATTAGATATAAATTTCCAGTTGGAAAAACATCATGCATCTCAATAATTCCATCTCCAAAATTAAAAGATAAATTTATAGGATAATCAACACTTAAATTTATAGAAAATGTTTTATTACTATAATTTGCATCAAATTCTAGAATAAAAGTGTCAGTTGGAACTCCATTTTCCATATCAAAAGTTGTTATTACGTTGTCATTTAATATGGGAACAGGAATTTTTGTATATTTATCTATGCCTATGTCTATTAACTCAACAGGTTTCAATTTTAATTTAGGATCCATTTATTTTATTTATTTTCTTTATTTTATATATTTATTTTTTATTATGAATCAATTAATAAGGTAATAAATCTGATATTACGATTGTTACTGTATTGTTTGCCTGTAAATACTGTATATCCCCATCAGGATTACCTTCGTTGCAGGTCATTAGCGCAGCTGGAATTGTGAGGGTGATTGTTTGGCCTGTGGTGTTTAAAAACACATGATTATTCCCTGTTGTGTTCCCCATTGATGATAGAGATGGTAAAGTTAAAGTAGAAATATTATTTAATTCAACAAATCCGGAATTTCCTATAGTTGTTAATTGAGGTAATTCTATAGATGAAATCATATACATATTCTGGAAACACTCTTCCCCAGCCGTTACTAAATTTGGTAAATTGACTGAGTTGCAAATATGATAATCGGCGAAGCATCCATAGCCAGCAGAAACTAATAATGGCATATTAATACTTTCAATATTATTACAAAACGCCATAGCGTAGTCCCCAGCCTGCTCTAATAATGGAAGCGATACAACAGTAGCAATCGTTAAATCTTGTAATGATTCATATCCTATGGTGTGTACTGTTGGTAAAACAACCTCCTGCATTATATATTGCTTAGAAAAAGCGCTATCTTCAAGTATCTCAACACATCCAAAATCAACAATAGATATAAGATGATAGTTTTCTGTTTCTCCTACAACGCCCGCAAATAAACCTTCTTTAATAGTTATCTCACTCCCCCCAATCAAAACAACCTTATCCCCATCAACAACAACTGAAGTAAACGGATTGCCATAAGTCGGCAAATCAAAAAATGTATTCCAGTCGCTTACACTTGAAGCATCTGCAACAGGTACATTAGCTATATCATCAAAGGTTAATTCCATACCACCATCTCCCATTAATGTTGTTACATTATAAATTGAACCATATGTTATTCCACATATATTTTGAGCAAAAGAGTTATAAGAATATGTGGTATCAGGTGTTAATCCAGTAACATTTATTAAATATTCTCCAATTAACCCATTTTCACTATCCCAATATGCTAAATTGTCATTAATTATATCTAGTGATGATGTTATTCCAGTCTGATATACAAATCCTCTTGATGTTATAGGAGTATATCCATCAAAAATTACATTTCCACTTAATTCCATAGAGTCAGATGTAGGTGTTGAGTTTAATGTCATAACAACTGGAGCTGAATATACAGCTTCAGATGTATTGAAATATTGAATTTCACCATATCCTCTACCTTGTTCATTTTCAGCGTAAGCCTTATAATAATATGTTGAAAGTGGATATAAATAATTTACAGATATTTCAAATTCACCTATATAATTATTAACTTCAATTTCATTACATAAAACCCCAGATAAAAATAAAGGATCTAGTGTATAACAAACGCCTATTGATGTAATATTAGAACCTCCATCATTCATAACTTCACCCGGCAATATAGCCCATGTACTGCCGCTATATATATTCAATTTTGTTGTCACTATAGGAGGTCTAATTACTCCGCCGTTATATAAATTCTCAGGATCATATATTTTTAATATAAATTTATTTTCATTATCTGTCATTAAAAATGCTGTGGTATAATTTATTACATTTAAATCTTCACTTATAAACTGAGCATATCCATTACAAATATTTTTTCTAGCATTATCATCTCTTAATCTATAATAATCGATATTATTTAAATTTATATCATTTATATAAATATCATATAATATATCTGAAATTTCTTTTAAATTATATAGAGTTTCAATAGATATAATATCGTGTGTTAAACCGCTATTAGATTTATAAGATTCTATTATGAAATACTCATTCGGTTTAACGTCAACAATTAAAGTTTTAAAACTATCGCTTATTGTATTTAAATTTAAATATGTATATTTTTTAAAATAATTAGTATAACTGGGTGTATGAGGAGTAATTTTTATATATGTTCCATTTATATCTCCCAAAGTAGTTGGATAATTATCCACATTTGGATAATTATCATAATATTCTATATCAAAATCAGATATAGACATATTAAAATCTATTAAAAATGAATAACCCGTATTAAATATAGATGAGTTAATTCTATTTAAAGTATCGTATAATTTATAATCAATATAATAATTATCAGTATTAAAATTATATGAGATTGTGGTAATTCCACTAAATATAAATGATAATCCATCATAATCAAAATATATATAAGATGGATTCTCTTTTGGTAAAATCATATTATTTGTCCCATATTCAAAAAATTCAGCATAATATGAATTTAGCATAACATCTAATATTGTTGATGTTGTGGCATACATTAAATTAATTAAATAATATGTTGATGTTGAACCTGTATAATTATAATAATAATTTAAAATTTCATTTGATATATAATCTGATATAATAATATAATCAGATCCTATTTCTTCTATGAAAGTTTTTAAATATAAATTTGTGTCTCCAGAAACATTTAATTGAATATAATCGTTTATATTAGCATTACTACAAAATGATGCGCTCGATTTTATATATGTTCTATAACCACTATCATTAGATGGAAAATCTTTACTATTATAAATTGTAGAACCAGATACTATATCATTATATAAATATTTTGTAATATCATTGTCAATATTTATTATATAATCATTACCATGATAATTTATATTTAATTTATTTAAATATGTTAAATCTGGCAATTCAAACCCATTATACAGCTCATAATTTTTATTTACTGAAATTCTGGCCATCTCATAATCTGTGAATATTAATTTTGGTGGAATTAGACCAGTGTTAAAAACATCATAATTAAATATATTTTTTATGATATATCCATGACCATCTAAGAAATGTTTTTTTTCTCCTTTTAATGGAAATCTATTACCTGAATTTATTAAATGAAATTGCTTTCCTTTATTATTGCCCAATTTTATATAAGCTTTATATCTCCATGTTTTTTCGGGAGTTGATAATTCATCAGATAATATTAAATATCCTCTTGAATTAACAACATAAATATCATTTTCTACAGAATCATTTTGATTAATCAATAAAACTTTATGTCCTGTTTTTAAATAAGCTCCATCTAGTTCATAATATCTTTTTGATAAATCTAAATGTGTCGACACACATATGTCAATTTGATTTAAATTTACCATAAAATTTTTAATAATATCAAACTCATTATACATACAATAAATACAATAATTAGTACCTACCATTAAATTTTTTTCATATATGTTATCTAATTGATTGACATAATGATATGTTATGCCAGATACACATTTTTTATATTTAAAATAATCATCGTTTATGTTAAAAACTTTCATTTTTGTTTATTATTTTATCCTATATTTATTTTAACTGGAGTGGAGTCATATGGTAAATATCCTAATTGACCATAATAAGTAGGTTGTTGTCCTTTTATAATACCACCTGAGCTATTTCCCCATGACCATGCATTATTATTATCATCTATACCTATTAAAAAATTAGATTCATCAGAATATATATTATTAAATAAATGATTCCCAAACATTTTAACTGGTGTGATTATATACTCTTCACTTTCTCCTATTCCTAATGAACCTCCTTCATTATTACCCCAAGCCCATGTTATACCTTCATTATCTGTCATAAAATATGATCTGCCAAACTTATTTATATTCATGAAAATATAAATTTTATTGACTATGTGATTTCCGTGAATTTCAAAAGGTTCATTGAATACATTATCCAATGTACCATTACCTAACTCCCCATTATAGTTATATCCCCACCCCCAAGCTTTTCCATTATTATCTATGGCATAAGTAGATCCTCTATTTAGATATATTTTACAAAAAGTATGATTCCCGCAAATTTCCACAGGAGTGTAAGTGTCATAATTTTCACCAACTCCGATAATTCCACTATAATTATATCCCCATCCCCATGTCTTATTATGATTGTCTATTCCATAGACAATTACACCATCCATGTATATTTGACAAAAAGTATGATTTTCTATTAATGTTGGAACACATTTATTGTTTGTGTCACCTAATCCTAATTGTCCATATCTATTATATCCCCACCCCCAAGCTTGACCATAATTATTTAAAGATATAACAGAACCATGTGAATATAATATTTGACAAAAAGTGTGATTGCCACAAATAGCAACAGGAATCTGTCTAGGGGATGTTGTACCATCGCCCAATTCACCATATTGACCGTATCCCCAACTCCAAGATTTACCATTATCATCTATCGCTATTATCATATATTTTTTAAATTTTTTTAATTTTTACCTGTTTCCGACATTAGATATATTTTACAAAAATTATGTCCTTGTATATCAATTGGGACAAATTGATTTTCTGTATTATTAATTCCTAATTGTCCACCTCTATTATCTCCCCATACCCAAAGTTTTCCATTATTATCAAGTCCAAAAACCGAACTACTATCGATTTTAATATCACAAAATGATGTATTATTGATTTTTACTGGTATAACTGGAACGGCCGCCATTTTATACCCCCATCCCCAAACTTCGTTATTATTATCAATAGCTATAACTTTTCCATAATCTAATGAAATTTCACAAAAAGTGTGATTACCTAAAACTGAAACTGGAGTATTTTTATCATCATAATCACCACATCCTAATTGGCCGTAATAATTGTTTCCCCATCCCCATAAAGAGTTATTTTGATCTATAGACATTGAATAATTATCATATAAAAATATATCACAAAATGTATGATTTTGAATTAAAACTGGTGTACATTTATTATCATAATCACCTAGCCCTAGATTACCATCATAATTGTTTCCCCATCCCCACAATTGACCATTATGATCTAAACCAATTGTTAACATGTTTCGTGTTTTTATATTATTAAAAGTATGATCTCCACAAATTTTCATTGGAGTATTTACGACATCAACATGGCAATTTACAACACCTATTCCCAATTGACCAATATTATTTCCGCCCCATCCCCATGTGATATTATGATTATCTATTGCAAAAACAGTATTAGAGTATATATTATTAAAAATTTTACAAAATGTATGATTTCCATAAATTTCAACTGGAGATTCAATGATTGAAATTAAACCAGTTCCAGTTTCGCCATAATAATTATTCCCCCAACTCCAAGATCTATTATCATTATAAATAAATCTAGCTTCATTTGATCCAGCTATATTCTTAATAGTTTCATTGACATTAATTTTAAATGGAGTTTTTCTATTATATTCTATAGGTTGGTTATTACCATATCCCCATATCCAAGTTAAACCACTTTCATCAGTTGCAACATATCTAAGACCATATTCAGAATTCCAAACTTCATTATATCTAATTGAATTTAATTTTATGGGAGAATTAGAATTGACATTAAGATTATTAGAATATCCCCAGAACCATAAATTTTTATTGGTATCTAATCCTAATATTAAATGTTGTTCAATAATAATATTTTCAAAAGATTTATCACGTATTAATGTTGGCGTACTTCTACTTATATTATCACCAAGACCTAGTTGACCTAAATTGTTAAGTCCCCATGACCACGTTTGGCCACTATCATCTATAGCTATAGCAAAAGAAGATTGATCTGATGAAATATAAATTTCTTTAAATGTATGACCAGTAAATATTAATTTTGGTGTAAATACAAATGTATTATCTTCGATTATGTTTGGAGAGCCCCATCCCCATAAATTATTATTAGTATCAAAAGCTAATGTATTTGTTTGAGATGTGTAAATTTTAATAAAATTTGGACTACTATGAATTAAAACTGGTGTAATTCTCGATATTGTATCACCAACACCTAGTTGACCATATAAATTATAACCCCATGCCCATGTTTGACCACTATCATCTATACCAATTGTATGATATTTTTGAATATAAAATTTAGTGAAAATATGATCTCCATAAACTACCATCGGAGAATTGTAAGTTCCAATAAATCCTGTTCCAGATTTACCATAATTATTATTCCCCCACACCCAAGTCTTTCCGCTATCATCAACAGCATAAACTGTCCCATATTGATAATAAACATCATTGAAAATATGATTGCCATGAATTTCAGTTGGTGTAAACTTATTTAAATAACTCCCTATACCAAGACCGCCTTGTTGATTATAACCCCAACCCCATAATATATTATTATTATCTTTAGCAAATGTTATATCTAATCTAAACCCATCTTTATTTTGTTTATAAATATCAATGAAAGTATGATTAGATATCATAACTGGAGTAGATCTATTTATATTATCACCTAAACCAAGTTGTCCTATATCATTAATACCCCATGTCCATGCTTGATTATTGTTGTCAATTCCAATAGAACCTTGTTCATTAGTTAATATTTTACAAAAAATATGATTGCCTTGAACTTCTAAGGGCGAATTTTTATATTCTTCAGTTGTGCCTAAAACTGAAATATCTAAAGGTTCTCCCCATGCCCAAGCTTTATTATTATTATCTAATGCTATGGCGTAATAATATTTTATTAAATTTATACTTATAAAAGATTTATCGCCATTTATTTTATTTGGTTTTTTATAATCAATATATTTAATTCCCCATTCCCATACATTTCCATCTTTATCAAGTGATATTGTGTTACCGTTAGATATTAAAAAATCAGTATATTCATTATTACCATGTACTTTTTTGGGGGTTATTGTTAAATCATAACTATTATTTCCTAATTGACCATTATAGTTATAACCCCAACCCCACAAATTACCCAAAATATCTAGCCCCATATTATAATAATATGTTTCAATTTTACTGAAAACGTGTTCTCCGCAAACTTTTAATGGATCTATAACAAAAATATCATTTGAATTTACGCCAAGCGAATTATTGTAATTATATCCCCATCCCCATGTTTGGTTATTTAGAGTTAAAAAGTTAACACCATCAAAAGTTTTGATGTTATTAATATACTCCATAGGCGGAGTAGGCAGTGGTATATTTATGCTTCCTGGATTTTGATGAAAAAATAAAGTGAATCCGGATAGATCTATATCATCATATATATATACTAGTCCTTCTCCAGTTATCTCAGATATTTTATTTTTTTCTGTAAACTCACCAAATTCATTTGGAAAACTTTGATTAAATGCATATAATTTATTATCTTTTTGAAAGAAACCAGTTATAATATTGGAAGGATCATTTAATTCTATTGATGTGATTAATTCTCCAATTTCAGAATATTCAATAATTTGATATCCATCATTTTCATTTTGAACATTAAAAACATATCTATTTAAAGCTTTATTATAATATCCTGATATAGGATAAAATGGAATAGAAAATAATTCAGAAGATTGGACAATATTTCCAGATAAATTTAATTTTATAATACTAATAATATCATCATAATTTGTTGACGTTATTACCTCGTTATTATTTTTAGCAAAAAATAAACCATCTTCTCCCATAAATAAAGATTGATCTTGTATAGTCAAAGTTCTATTTAAAATTGATGTAAATTCAGCGTCATAATCGATAATATATTCATCTAAAAGATATTCATCTAAAATATCATCATATCTAAGAGCCCATAATTTTTTATTATCAAATGCCATTCTTATATTATTATCATAGGTATATAGATATTCAAAACTATTTGTATTTTTATCATATTCGAATAAATTAAAGCCATTAATCTCAAAATTCTGAGTTGTTAATAAAATTTTATTATATGAATTTTGTATTGGTAATAAAATATCTATACAATCTGGGTGTTGATTAAAACTATTTGGAATGGAATTTTCAAAAGGCGAAGAAAATATCATCTTATCAAATATTAATCCATCACTTGTTATTTTATATGTATTGCCAGTAAATGATTGAGAACCTTCGAATGAACTTAAAATTGAATAGCAATATAATTCATTTAGATAATTATAGAATCCCTTTATGGCAGTTCCATAATTATCTATAAAATTTATTAATTCTCCATTTGAATTTAATTCAATTAATTTTGATTCTATATTATTATTTTCATTTGATTTTCCAATTGAAAATACATAAATATTAAATGTTTTATTATAATATCCATCTCCAGTAATTAAATACATATTCATATCTTCTTCCGGTTCAAATAAAGTACTCATATCAAACAAAAATAAAGGTGTAATTGTTGGATTATCTTCATTTGTAATATTTATATTCACTACATATAAATTTGTATTTTCTTCTTCAAGTGGTTGTGTGAAACTAAAAACTAGATTATTTTCATCTTTTGAATAAAATGATACAAAACCAGATGTTAATAACATAAGCATCATCATCGGATCAAATATAGTAGAAAGATTTATCGTTCTATTTAATAATCTTTTATATATAGGATGATATGTTGTGATATACTCAAACATTAATAGATCCGAAGTGTTAAAATCAAAACTAAATGTCCATGTTTTATTACCATAAAAGGCGTATTTCATATTAGACAGCATGGGCACAGGTGTATTTACATAAAGTAATCTCATGCCTCCATCATAGGGATTGTATTTATATACTATATCATAAAAAAGTCCAGAATCTTCGTTCATTGAAAATTCAGTATATATTATATTATCACAATTTTGAAATTCTGGCAATCTAATATCTATACAACCACAATTTTGAAATAGATGAGGAATATTAAATCCGGAAAATTGAAAAACATCATAGTCTGTTATTTGAATTGAACCATTTGATAATTCTCCTATATTAAATAAGAATTCTTCTTCCATAGTTAATCCACTTACTAATAAAAATTTTAAACCTCCATTATATTTGAATAGTCCACATGGAATGCCAATTGGACTAGATGGTGAAAATTCTATTCCACTATTTGTATTGCCACTGGAATCAAATTCGTATAAAAATAATCCGCTACTATCACCATATTGAAATAATATAGAGCAACAATATAAATCATCTTTTGAATTATAATAATTAATATAATATGGACGCATATATAAATATTCATCACCATCACAAAGATTAAATAATTCTTTATAAGATATTAAACTACCACTTTCGCCAGTTATATCTATCTCATAGAGAGCTGATGAAGTTGATTCATTTTCAGCTTTAATAGTAAAAAATAATAGTGATTTGTCATCTTTTGTGAAAAAAGAACCTATGGTCATTGATAATAAAATCAACATATTATCATAATTGAATGGATAATGTTGATCTCCTATTTTATCCATATCTGCTATAAAAAATTTATTTAAATTTAAAATAAATTCTGGTTTATATGTAACATTATATTCATTTAATCTCAATTCAGATGTTTCTACGTCAAGTGATAATGTCCATAATTTATTATCTAAAATTGTCAAGTCAAAAATATAATTAAATGTGTGTATTAATTCGATTTCGTTTGTATCTGGATAAAATCTATATAAATTCCTTGATGTAAAAGTTTCAATTGGGTTAGCACTAAGATTTATTAAAGTTATTAAAATTAAATCACAATCTTTTTCGTCGGTAATAGAAAAAAAATTAAATGTACTTCCACTAAACATAGTAAAGATTTCATTGTCGTCTTCAAGGATATATCTCAATTTTTCTTTAAACCAAGTTTCAGATGAATTAAACCAGTAAAATTTTTGATCCCATTTATTTTTCATTGAAAAAATTAGTATTTTTTTGTATATATTAAAATTGATTTATCAAAAACCCAATCTTAAAATTAAATATATAAATTAGTAAAAATAATAACTACAATGACTTTAAATATTAAAAGCCAAACTGATTTATCTGGATTTTATGTCGTTTATAATAGAACTATAATAAATGAAAAACCTGGAATTTATGGAATTTCACATTTTATTGAACATCTTATAAGTCATAGTTTTAATGATGATTTAGTTGAAGAATTTCAAAACGTTGGGATGACTTGGAACGCTTATACTTCGCAAACTAACATTGTTTTTTATTTAAATGGTTTAGATAAATATGTGTTAGAATATAGAAATAAATTTCTAGATAAATTATCATATATAGATATAAATAAAACTGATTTCGAAGTTGAAAAATCAGTTTTATTAATAGAATATAGCTCTTTATTTAATATGCAGAGTTCATCGCACTTATTAAATTTATATAGAAAATTATTTAATTCTTATAGTGCTATAGGAAGAAAAGAAGATATAGAAAAAATTACATTGGATGATTGTGTAAATCATTTTAATAATTATTATTCTAAGCCTTCAAAAATTATAAATGTATCTAAAAATAATCCATTTATGGATAATATAGAATTTAATAATTTTAAAAATGATTATCATTTTAAATATAATATTAATAATAATCCTGAAATAGTTCATCATAATAGAATAAAAAATAAATCTTCTGTTATTTATTTATCTCCAATAATAGAGAGTGATTGGGATGTTGTTTTTTTTATAAATTATTTATTATCTAATGGAATAAACTCACCACTTTATATGAATGTAAGAAAAAAATCTGGATTAGCTTATTATATAAGATTTAATCTAGAAAGATTAAGTGATTATTCTGGATTAAATATAATAACAACAGAAACAGACGATGATAAAGTTGATAGATTAATTGAATCTATAGACGATACTTTAATAAATTCATATAAATTTTTAAATAAATCAACTTTTAATCAAGTTAAAAATTCAATATTAAATAAAATCCATACTGTTGATATAAATAGATATTGTAATGTTGAAACTTATATAAAACCTAAAGAGTGGTCAATTGAGAGTAATATTGAAAATATTACACTAGATAAAGTTATTGATACTTATTCCAAATATTATAATATTGATAATTTTTATAAAAGTGTTGATAGAAAAGAATTTTAAAAAAAAATAAAGAAAAATGTTAGGAAACGAAAACAAAATTTCTTATGTGTTAAAAAATTTCATAGAAGAATTATCTAAGAGTTACAATATGACACTAGAAGAAAAAGAAGAACTTGAAAAAATAGCAGAAAATGAAACTACTAAATTGTATAATAAAAAAGATGATAAGTAATTTTTTTATTAATAAATTATTATTAAATTTGCTATAATTAAAAAAATAAAATAAAAAATGGCGCACATAAAAAGATTTAACAGTGATGATAATGGGGGTTTATATACAAGTGATAATGAAATAAAAATTATTAAAAATTTATATGATCAGTATTTAGAAGCCCGATTAACCAATAAAAATGGAACAAAAGAATTGATTCAAAAAATATACCAGACAGCTGATGAAATGATTAATAATGATGAATCTAAAATAGAAGCGTGGGTTAATGCTTTTGAAGATGAGGACGATGTGATGGTTCTATTAAATGAGTTAATTTAATAAAACAATTGAACAAAAATATCATATAATATTAACAATAATTAATAAATGGGGTATAATTTATTTTTAGATGATATAAGGCAACCGTGTGATGCTTTTACATATATAACAGATTATAGATATAATAAATTAAATTGGGTTATAGTTAGAAATTATGATCAATTTATTTCTATAATTAAAAATCAAGGTGTTCCCGATCTAGTTAGTTTCGATCACGATTTATCATATGAACACTATGATTTATATAACAAAACAGATTATTTATCATATGGTGAGTATTATAATAGTCATGATAGAGAAATGACGGGATATGATTGCGCAAAATGGTTATGTGATTATGTATATAACAACAATCTTAAATTTCCAGAATATATGATCCATTCTTATAATAAAATTGGATCTATAAATATAGATAAATACATTAAAAATTTCTTAAAAAATAACCCAAATAATAAAAAATAATTAAAACTATGAGTAAAAAAGGAACTTCAGAAAGAATCAATGGTCAAATTAAAAATGTCAATATGGTTAGAATTGTTGGTGAAGGAATTGAATCTAAAGTGATGTCTTTAAATGAGGCTTTAAAAATAGCTCAAGATACATACATGGATTTAGTTGAGATTAATTCTAATTCTAATCCTCCAATTTGTAAAATTGTAGATTATGGAAAGTTTCAATACGAAAAAAAGCAAAAAGATAAATTACAAAAACAAAATAGTAAAAAAATTAAAATAAAAGAAATTAGATTTACATATAATACTGGAGATCATGATTTTGATTTTAAATTAAATCATGCTGTGAATTTTTTGAAGGATGGAAATAAAGTAAAAGCTTTTGTTCAATTTTCTGGCAGAGAGAGCAATTATGTAAATTTAGGTAATATTATACTTTTAAAATTTATTGATTCTTTAAGTGAACACGGAAAGCCAGAATCATTACCTAAAATGGAAGGTAAGAAATTATGGGTTATGATTAATCCAAAAAAATAGTTTTAAACTTTTAAATTTTTTATTTATATAATTTATACCTTAAAAAATAATTATATAAATATGAAAACTTGGTTTTTTAAAACATTTTATAAAAAGAAAAGTTATAAATGTTTAGCATATGTGAATGAATCAGATGATAAAATAGTAGAAGCTTTTCAAATTGAAGAATATACCGAAAAAAGAGCATTTAAAACAGCTTATGAAATTTTAAAATTAAAATATCCGCTTTCAGGTTTAAATATAAGAATTAAAAAAAATGAAAAACATAAAAGAAAAAATAGATAATTTTTTTATTTATCTTTGGAAACAAATAGATAAAGATGACAAACTAACTCCAGTTCAGCAATTGGCTTATGATATTTATTTAATTAGTTTAAATGATCCTAATAATATTAGGTATTTAAATTCGTATGAATCTAATAAAAAATATATTGTAAGTAAAAAATATGTTATCGATAAAGATGTCATCACTTTCATTATTTTAGATGAAAATAAGATCACTATAGTTAATCATGATTATAAATATGACATTGAAATTCCAAACAAGACATCTGATAAGATGAAAAAAATGTTTTATGATAAAGTTAATGAAGATAGAGAACGGATGGAGAAAGAAATAATGTGTAATATTAAATCTAGTTTAGAAACAGTATTGACTGATTTTAAGAAAAAAATATCAAATAATAATGAAAACGGATGATGTAAAGAGTCCCTGCATTAAATATTTTTAAAAGGACATATAGAAATATATGTCCTTTTAATTTTAGTATTTAACTTCATTCTTCATTTTTTCGTAAAGATGATTTGGCATTGATTTTTTATCCAGTTTAACAAGTGTGAGATTTCTATTCAGTCTTTCCTTTATACTATCATCCATGCTTTTATCTTTTATTCTTTTATATAATTTTATATGATCAATTAATCGTTCTTTAAATTCTTCTGAATTAAAATTTATTGGTTCTTTATAAGTTTCTTTATATATATCATAAATTTTTAAGATTCCATTTTTGCCGATACCCCTATCACCTTTCATATAAACTGATTTAATATTATCTTTATTATGTCCCATTATTTTCATAAAGAGTTCTAATTCAGCATTTATTAAAACACTTTTTCTTGTTCTTATAAAATTATCTAAAAATGATAAAAATTCAGTTTCATTATTATCTTCAAATATATCATCAACATAACTATTTTTAACTTTATTTAAAAATATATCATAATGTTCTGGCACAAAAACTCTATCATCTGTCATTTTATAATTATACATAACATTTATATAACCTTTTTCAATATCATAATTAATTAATTGTAAAAGATCACTATCGTTTGACATTATAAAATTAGATTGTCCTTTATTATTTGTTTCTTTAACAACATAAGATACTATATCATCACCTTCAAGGTCATCGACTTGAAATTGAATACAATTTTTTCTTTCTTTCAAATACTCCTTCAATTTATCATATTCTTTAAATACAAAATTCCAATCTATTTTTACATCTCTTTTTCTTGTGCCTTTATAATCAACAAAAAATTGTTTTCTCCAATTTCTTATGCTATCAGATATAAAATATATTTTATCAAAAGAATATAATTTTGTTAAAGTTTGATAATCTCTCTCTATAACATTATATAATTCTGTAGTTAAAATTTGATTTTTATGTAAAATATGAACTGATTTATTGAGTAGGTAATTTCCATCTATAACTAAATTAAATTTAATCATTATTTCATTTTATTTTTTATTTTAATATTTTATTTTATATGAATTTATATTAAAAAAGTTTATTTCGTTTTTTCAATATATAGATTTATATAAAAAATTATACATTTATGAAAAAAAATCATATAATAACAAAAATGGAAAACTTTAATGAACCTGATTATTATTTTTTTCAACATCCAGATAATAAGAAAACTAAGACTAAATATTATAAGCATTTAGAACAAACTATATCAGATTTATTAAGATTTAAAATTAATGAAAAAATATGATATGTAAATTTAATAATTATTTAAATGAGAATAATAAAAAAAAATTATAAGAAATATGATTAAAAGATATGAACTATTTATAAATGAAAATAAAAATACTCAGTACGATATTGATGATAAACTTTCAATTTTAAAAAGTTATATTTATATACTTAAAAACTCAAAAAAAGAATACAATTTAGCGATTTCATATTTTATAGTTTTACATAACTTTTTAATTGTAGAGCGTGGATTTTTTGAAGATGTAAAACTACATAATAAAGAAATTAACAAATATCTTAAATTAGAAAAACTGAATAATGAAAATGATATTTATAATAAGTTTTTAGAATTATATGATGTTAATAATATTGTAAGAAACAATATTGAGACATTAGAGAATATTAATAGCATCGGTAAATATTTGTCGAAAAAGCCTGAATCATTTAGAAAATTATTAAAAAAATAATACGATAATATATTTTTAAAATTAAAAAAGTGCATATATAAATATGCACTTTTTTAATTTTAAAGTATTAAATTTTAATACATCGGTTCTCTTGGGACTTCATCTTTTTCTTTTTCTTTTATGTCAGATATAACACATTCAGTAGTTAAGAAAAGTCCTCCAACAGAAGCTGCGTTTTCAATAGCCACTCTAGATACTTTAGTCGGATCAATAACACCATTTTCAATTAAATCTTCATATTTCTCTGTTCTGGCATTATAACCGAAATGTTCATTTTCGCTATTTTTCACATCTCTAATGATAACAGACGCATCACCTGAACCTGAGTTATTTACAATTTTTCTAAGAGGTTGTTCTAAAGATTTTTTAATTATATTAATTCCAATTTTTTCATCATCATTTAGACACTCAATATCATTTAATGCGTCAATTGATCTGATATATCCAATTCCGCCACCAGGAATAATTCCCTCTTCTACAGCCGCTTTAGTTGCATGTAGAGCATCATCCACTCTGTCTTTCTTTTCTTTCATTTCCATTTCAGATGCCGCTCCCACGTAAATTACAGCAATTCCACCAGCCAATCTAGCTAATCTTTTTTCTAATTGTTCTTTGTCATAATCACTAGTTGAATTTTTTATAGCATTTTTGATCTGATTTATTCTAGCTTCAATGCTTTCTTTATATCCATGCCCTCCAATTATAGTCGTGCTTTCTTTGTCAACTGTAATTTTTTCACAACGTCCAAGATCTTCAAGTTCAACATCTTCTAATTTCATACCCCTATCTTCGGAAATTACTACTCCACCAGTTAACACAGCTATATCTTCCAACATATCTTTTCTTCTATCACCATAGCCCGGGGCTTTAACAGCAACAACTCTCAACCCAATTTTCATTTTATTTATAACTAAAGCTGCTAAAGCATCACCTTCTACATCATCAGCTATAATAAGCAAAGGATTTCCATTTCTATGTGTTTTTTCTATAATTGGAACCAATTCTTGCATTAATGGTTTTCTATCATATAAAAGAACAGCTGGATTTTCATATACCGCTTCCATTTTATCTGTATCAGTAACAAAATATGGAGATATATAACCTTTATCAAATTGCATGCCCTCAACAATTTTAACATATGTATCGGTATTTTTAGATTCTTCAATAGTTATAACTCCATTTTTTTTAACTTTTTCCATCGCTTCAGCGATTAATTTACCTATAGTGACATCATTATTGGATGATACTGTAGCTACTTGTTCTATTTTTTCATAGCTATCACCAACTTCATTAGATTGTCTTTTAAGGGATTTTACTACACTTTCAACAGCTTTATCAATTCCCCTCTTAATATCCATAGGATTTGAACCAGATGTTATAGCTTTATTTCCTTCATTTATGATAAATTGAGCTAATACGGTAGCTGTAGTTGTTCCATCACCAGCGGCATCAGATGTTTTAGATGACACCTCTTTAACTATTTGGGCTCCTATATTCTCTACTGGATCCTCAAGCTCGATTCCTTTAGCAACAGTTACACCATCTTTAGTAATATTAGGAGAACCATATTTATTTTCAATGATTACATTTCTACCTCTAGGTCCAAGTGTAACTGAAACGCTGTCTGAGAGTTTATTAACTCCCTTAATTAATTTTTGTCTTGCATCATAACCAAATTCTATATTCTTTGCCATATACTTAATTTATTTTTTTTTATTTTTAAGAAACACAATAAATGTCATTTTGTTTTAAGATTACATATTCTTCATTGTCCATCTCCATAATAGTCCCAGAGTATTTACCATAATAAACAATATCACCTTCTTTTACTTCCATAGGCTCATCTTTTTTGCCTGGTCCAACTGAAACTACTGTACCTTTAGTTGGCTTTTCTTTAGCTGTAGACGGAATAATTATTCCCCCTTTAGTTTTTTCTTCGACTTCAAAAGGAAGTACTAATACATTGTCATGTAACATTCTAACCATATTCTTATTTGTTTTTTTTTATTTTTTTTGATTTATCAATTGTCATGCCATAATTAAAATTATGACATTTTGTCATCATTATGAATACTTTTTAATATTTCTATATTTTTTTGAATAATTCTATTTCTTTTTATCCAATTTCTCCTATTTTTTTTAGGATGTCCAAATACTCTTTTTTTAATTGATGTTCCCATAATTTCATATTTATTTTTTTACATATAAAAATAGTTATTATACTCATCATCTTCATCAAAATTATAATAACCATATTCTTTTTTAATCTCACCTACAGGCAAAGTTTCCCAATCTATCTTGCAAGCAGTTTTAGCTAAACTTACTAAAAATTTTATATTAGTGCTTTCTCTTGTAGAGTGCTCATTAAAATAACCAACAGATAGATTAGTGCATTCTGGTATAATTCCAATAAATGAAGCACTGTCTGTATAAATGCCAGTTGGATCCGGTTTATAATTAAATCCATGTTCGTTTAATCTATTAGATAATTCTAATGCAAATTCATCACTGCAGCAATACGCCCCAATTTGTTTAGTTATAACAGAATGATATGCTCTTCTATCAAAAGATATCATCCTATCATAATCTTTAAAAAATCCTTTATTTTTAGATATAATGCAACTAGAACCAATCATACCACTTTCTTCGCCTTGGAAAAAATAATATAATCCTGGGACTTTTTGATTTATCATATATAAAAGAATAGCCATGCCATTCTTATCATCGCCGCTTAGAACAGTTTTGCCATCGGTTTTAATAAATTCACCATCAAAGACATGGTTAACTTTTTCGTATTTGTGACATGATGTGTCCATATGACAAGTAAAAATTGTTCTGCTTTCGCCTATTTTAATATAATAATTTCCACATCCATCTTCTTGAATTTCCTTTGGAAAAAATTTTTTTAGAGTATATTCCATTCTATTTGGAATAGTATATTCCGTTAATTTTAAAAATAGTCTTCGTATATTCATATTTCTTTTATTGAGTTTTCTTTATAATTGTTTATCCATTCTGCCAATATATGTCTATGACAAAATTTGTTTTTTCCACACCAACATAATAATATTGATTCATCATATTTTTCTAAAAATTTATCTATATCTATTTTAGATAAAATATTTTTTTGATACATTTCAATATAATCATCATCGGTAAATATGCCTGATTTGTGTCCCATCACCATATCCCAAGTGGGTTGTAATTCTTTTATCACTGTCCCCTTGAACCATTGAGGAGTTCCTATAGCTATAGACACACACCTATCTATATCTAAATTTTTAATATTAGAAAAATAACTTGTATATATCATAAATATTTTGAAATTGTTTAGTTAGTTGTTAAATCTACTGTTTGTGATGTTGACATATTAAATCTAAGAGATTCAATGCCTTTGAAACAATTTTGTTTTGTAGTATATCCTTCACTTGATGTTATAATTTCATTATTCGCTGATTTGACTCTAAAATAAAATTGATCGTTTTTACCTTTAAAAATTTCAATTTTACCGTATCTTTCAAAATCACTTATTCTAAAATGTTCAAATTTTTCATAGATGTTATTTATAATATTTTCAGATTTGAAATATTCAATGTTATCTGTCATTAATTTAACTCCATCTTTTCTGAATAATATTTTGAATGAATTTTTTTCCCATATAATATTTAAAAATTCTATTTCTAAATCATTAAAAAAATCTTTTAATTTGTAAGCTTCAATAGTCATTAAATTTTCATTTGAATTATCTAACAAAACCTTTTGAACTTTTTTATAAATTTTATTCTCTTTTTTGAAAAAATTTAATATTTTCATATGTATAAATTTTAAATTGTTTATGAAATATTTATATTAAATAACAATAAAAGTTTAATTTATTATTTTTTAAAAGACATAAAATTATTTATTTAAATGGTACATTTAATCTTTTTTGCATCAATTCAAAATATTCTAGTTTTTTATCAATTAATATGAATTGTCTATTAAATTTTTTACATACAATCCCCACTGTACCACTACCACCAAAAGGATCTAATACGATGTCATTTTCATTAGTAAAAGATTTAACAAAAAATTCAACTAATTTTTCAGGAAATGTTGCTGGATGTAATTTTTTATCACTAAATTGATTACTAACATTATTCGCATTTATAACATTTGATGGTCTTGATAATTTTAGGTTTCTAATATTTGTAGTATTCATACCAGTCATACCGCTGCCATTTTTAGGTTTGCCACATTGCTTTCTATAAGTTCTTGCTATACTCTCATCTTTTATTGGCGTTCCGCAAGCTAGAGGATTAAATGTAATTTTATTTGGATTGTCAATAGTAAAATGATATACTGGTTCAAATCCATTTTTAAATCTACCCTTTAAGTGTCCAGGAAAAGGATTTTTTGTCCAACAATATTCTTCAACGAAAACAAAATCTATTGTTCTTTTCAATTGGCAAATTAAATCGAAAACATAAAGACTTCTTTCGCCATTTTTTGTGTGTGGCTTTATATTTAAAAAGAAACTACCACTTGGTTTTAAAATTCTTTTTATTTCTGAACCTATTGGTAAAAACCATTCAACATATTTATCTTCAGATATTCCCCCATAAGCGGTTTTTCTTCTTTCGGCATATGGAGGAGATGTAAAAACCATATCTATTGTCCCGCTGGGTATATCTTTCATTAAATCTAAACAATCTCCTAATAATATCTTATTCATAAATAAATATTTCTATTTTTACAACTTAATTTCATTTATATGATCCGTCAAAGAAAACAACAAAATCTTTAGTTTTGTTGATGGATTTGACATTTTAGACTTTTAATATTTAATATATACCTTTAATTAAACATTGTTTTAATTAGTTCTTTGATGTAGTGATATATGGTTCTGAATTAAAAACTTAATTCAGGTAAAATCATGAAA
>Ga0265294_10002873_pt1 | contig 22373 bp, 21 predicted proteins | sample MunlanPumphouse3_FD_192504 | JGI IMG/M metagenome (GOLD analysis project Ga0265294, IMG submission 192504) | Groundwater microbial communities from a municipal landfill in Southern Ontario, Canada - Pumphouse #3 | ecosystem: Environmental > Aquatic > Deep subsurface > Groundwater | place... | reverse complement strand
TTATTTGGGTAATGTGATAGAGGGTAGAAAAATAAAGTATTTGAATCTTGAAATGAAAGATTTAAAAGCAAAGGTACTAATGCAATTAAATGATAATGAGGTTGTGTGGTTTGGAAGCGATGTTTCTTATTACGGAGATAGAGAATTAGGTATATGGGCTGATGATCGATATGATTATGATAAAGTATTTCGTTTAAATTTTGATTTAGATAAAGCTGCTATGCTTGATTATGGTCATTCTCAAATGAATCACGCAATGGTTATAACTGGATATGCAGAAAAAAATGGTAAACCAACAAAATATAAGATTGAAAATAGTTGGGGAGATAAGTCTGGTAAAAAAGGTTATTTTCTAGCTTCTGATTCGTGGTTTGACAAATTTGTTTACCAAGCTGTAATCAATAAAAAATATTTGACTGATGATGAAATGAAGATTTGGGGTCAAGAACCAATTAGATTAAAACCATGGGATCCAATGGGCTCTTTAGCTGACTAAAATGGCCATAATAATTAGTGAATCTACTGATCCGTTCTACAATTTAGCTTTAGAAGAGTATTTTCTAAAAACTAATAAGATAGCAGAAGATATATTTTTCCTATGGCAAAGCAATCAAGCTTTTATAATTGGTAGAAATCAAAATCCTTTTACAGAAATTAATCATATCTATTTTAATAAAAATATTCCAATAGTAAGAAGAATCTCTGGTGGTGGAACAATTTTTGAAGATAAAAATACTATAAACTTCACTTACATCACTAAGGATTACATCAGTAAGATAAATGATTATTTTTATTTTGTTGAACCAGTGATTAAAGTATTAAATAATTGCGGTGTTAAAGCTAAGTTCGTACCTAGGACAAATATTTTTGTCGATAAAAAAAAGATTTCGGGAAATGCTCAAGCGTTTGTAAATAACAAATTAATGCATCATGGCACAATATTGTTTGATACAGATTTAACAGTTATTAATGAAGCTTTGTTAGAATTTGATGGTGGCGATATAGGTGAACATATCGGTTCTAACAAGAATCTAGTGACCAATATATCCAATATTTTAAATCCATTAATAAGTTTGAATGATCTTAAAGATTTAATATTAAAAGAAGTAATAGCTTCAAGAAATATCTCTGATACAGAGTATGTGTTAGATTCAAAAGATATTGAACAAATTAAAGACATTGCCGAAAACAAATATAAAACTTGGGATTGGAACTTTGGAAAGACTAAACTATTCAATACGACAATCAATGTAAATTCTACTTTGTTGAATTTGACAATTGATAAAGGGAAGATTATGAGTGTAGACCAATCAAAATTCAATAAATTGATTGGTGTTAAGTTTCTTACAGAAGAATATTTTAGAATAATTGATAAATACGAATAAGTAATAGGTCAGATAAGTTTCGACGTTCTGACCTATTTTTTATAAATCACCTTTATTCTAATAATTATGGTATAATTAGGCGGAAGATACAATGGAGGATACCATGAAATATAACCCTTATGGAAAACTAGAAAAAAATGCCAGCAGGATATGCTTTGACGGATGTCAATTAGGTAGTTCAGAAATCAAAAACGAGATGAATTTTCAAGATGGAGTTAATTTAGTTAAAGAAGCTTATAATAATGGTATTACCCTATTTAATACATCTTTTGAATATAATAATGGCTTAAGTGAAAAAATCTTGGGAGAAGCATTATACGATGTTAGGGAAGATGTTATTATTAATACTAAAATTGGAAATAAAATTGATGGTTCAACAGGATATTCTGTTGAGTCCATTGAATCACAAATTATAGAAAGTTTAAAAAGGCTTAAAACAGATTATATAGATAGTGTCTTAATTGATAATCCGGATATGGATATTCTTCTTGGTAAGACTAACCATTTTAAGGAACTTAAACGTTTAAAAGAAAAAGGTTTAATCAAATCTTATGGAGTTAGTATAAACACTTATCAAGAGTTAAAAGCAGCGATTGAAAAGACAGATTCTCAAGTTATTGAGATATTGTTTAATGTTTTTTTTCAAGAACCTAGTTCAATTTTTATGTTTGTTAAACATAAAAAATTAGCCATGATAGTAAAAAAACCATTAGATTCAGGTTGGTTAACTGGAAAGTATGACTCTTTTTCAACGTTTGAAGATTTGAAATTACAGTGGGATAAAAAAACGTTGGAAAGAAGAGTTGACTTAATTAGAAAAATGAAACTTATTACTGGTGATGAGAACTTAACTAAATATGCTATTTCGTTTATATTAAGTTTTGGTGGTATAACTTCTGTATCTACTACTATAAAAAATAGTGATCAATTAATTGAAATCATAAATTCAGATGAATATGAAATAGATTATAAACTAAAACAAAAACTTATTGATTTATATAATCAACAAATCAAAAATAATCCATTATAACGATAAAAAAACTGCATTAATCAAGAAATTGATTATTGCAGTTTTTATTTTAAATATGTATTGGTTTATCAACTATTCCCAATGCAGCTTCATGAAAGATTTCTGAAATTGTTGGATGAGGATGAATAGCTTTGATTATTTCATCAGCAGTACCTTCTAATTTCATTGTCATTACTGCTTCAGAAATTAAGTCACTCGCATTGTCTGAAACAATGTGAACACCAATAATCTCATTATAATTTTTAGATGCGATAATTTTTATGAATCCATCGCTTTCATTACTAGCTAATGCTTTTCCGTTCGCTTGTATTGGAAATTTTGATACAATGTATTCTAAGCCATTTGTTTTCGCTGTTTTTTCGGTAAAACCTATCTGTGCAATTTCTGGGAATGAATATATGACAGAAGGAATTTGATTGTAATTTATTTTCTCTGTTTTTCCTAAAATATGATCAACAGCAATTAAACCTTGATGACTTGCGACATGAGCTAACATCATTTTTCCATTAACATCACCGATGGCATAAACATTATTTATTGATGTTTGCATTTGATCATTAACTTTTACGAAATTATTGTCCATGACTAAATCTAGTTTTGTGAAACTACTTATATTTGCCTTCATACCAGCAGACAATAATATCTTGTCTGCTTTTATCAATTGAATATTAGCGTCAATACTTTCATACGTTAGTTCATTGTTAGTTATGTTTTTTACAGAGGATTCAGTTAGAATATTGATTTTCTCTTTTTTTAGTTTTTTTACCATAAATTCTCTAACATCATCATCAACATTTAATAAAATTTCCTTCTCTCTTTCTATTATTGTGACTTTTGTGCCAAATGAACTAAAAATAGTTGCAAATTCTACACCAATTACGCCACCGCCTACAATTATTAGCTCTTTAGGTATTTCTTTGATGTCCAATAATTCTTTGCTAGTTAGTACATAGCCATCCTCATATGCTTTTTGAAGCCCGTTAATTGGGATTATTATTGGAGAAGCACCAGTTGCAATTATTATGTTTTCGGTTTCTATTTTTTTATCATTAACTAAAATCTCATGATTATTTAATATTTTTCCCTCTGCATTATAGATATCAACCCCGTTTTTCTTCAATAGCATTTTAACTCCACCGGTCAGTCTTCCAACTATTCGGTCTTTTCTTTTGATAATAGATTTCCAATCTGGCTTTATTACACTTTGATCTTCTATAATTATTCCATAGTCTTTAGAATGTAATATTTCTTTATAGACTTTAGCGCTTTTTAATAGTGATTTTGTTGGGATACAACCCCAATTTAAACAAACTCCACCTATTGCATTTTTTTCTATAATTGCTACTCTCAATTTTTTTTGTGCAGCCTTGATAGCAGCTACATAACCGCCTGGGCCTGAACCGAGAACAACTAAATCATATTTTGTCATATTAATCACCTTATTCCATCAAAAGAAGTAGAGGATTATTTAAGTATTTCTTATAGTAGAGCATAAATCTACCACCATCTGCTCCATCAATGATTCTATGATCAAATGTTAATGAAATATGAATAATGTCTCTAATAACGATCTCGTCATTAACAACAACAGGTTTCTTTACAATCTTACCGATTCCCAAAATAGCTACTTCAGGATGTTTTATTATTGGAGTTCCAGAAAGTGCATCAAAAGCCCCAAAGTTTGTTATAGTTATTGTTCCGTCTTGCAAGTCACTTAATTGTATTTTTCTTTCTTTTGCTAATGTAGCAAGACGTTCTACTTCGTTTGCTATTTCAAAAAGACTTAAGGTTTCTGCATTTTTTATATTTGGTACAATCAAACCATCTGCTGTATCGACTGCAATTCCAGTGTTTATATTTTTACGATAAATAATTTCTTCATTTTCTTCATCATAAGAACTATTAAAAACTGGATATTTAGATATTGTTTCTACTAAAGCTTTTATGATAAATGCCATATAAGTAAGTTTTACACCTTGTGTTTTAGCCATTTCTTTATACTGATTTCTAAACTTGACTAATTCAGATACATCAAATTCATCAATAAGAGTTGTATGTGGGATAATTTTCTTAGAAAGTGTCATTGCTTTAACTACACTTTTCCTTAACATAGATATTTTTTCCTTTTTATCTAGATTATTAAATTTTAGAGAAGGAATCTCAAATATTTTTGTTGAGGTTTTTGGTGTTTCAACTATATTATTTTTCGCATCTTCAATATCGGTTCGTAAAACTCTTCCATGTTCTCCTGAACCTTTTATGTGATTTATATCTACACCAAGATCACTTGCTAGTTTTCTCGCTAAAGGTGTTGCCAAAACTCGAGTGGGTTTTTGTTCTGTTTGAATATTTTCATGAGATGAAGCAATTACTTCTTCAGAAATTTCCAATTCTCCGACTACCCCAGCTTCTTCATTATCTTTTTCAGGTAATTCATCTTCATTTTTGGTATCTTTTAAACCATCGTCTATTACAGCTAAAACTTGCCCAACTTTTACAATTTCGCCTTCATTAGGACCAAGTTCAATGATTTTTCCATCAACTGGAATCGGGATTTCAGCATTAACTTTATCAGTCTCAATAGTTACAAGAGTTTCTCCTTCCTTTATCATATCTCCAACTTTATAATTATATTCTAAGATTTTTCCTTCGTGAATTCCTTCACCAATGTCTGCGAACTTAAATTTATACATGTTATTCCTCCTTACGCCTTGAAACTCATGATGCTTTTAATCTCATAAGCTATTTGTTCTGGCTCTATAATGAAATATGGTTCTCCCTTAGGTAACGGTACTGTAATGTCAAAACCTGTTAGTCTTCTTGGGGCAGCTTCTAGATATAAGAATGCTTTTTCATTGATGATTGATATCAACTCTGCGCCTGGTCCAAATGACTTTACAGCTTCGTGTACTATTAAAACTCTTCCTGTTTTTTTTACTGAGTTAATGATTGTTTCATGATCTATTGGAGATATTGTACGTAAATCTATAATTTCAGCATTAACTTCAGGAACCAGTTTTACAGCTTTTTCAACTTCTCTAATTAATGCACCCCATGCAATTATTGTAATATCATTTCCAGGGTTTACGATTCTTGCTTTTCCAATCGGGATTTCATACATTTCATCAGGAACCTCTTGTTTAAAGGCTCTATAAATTCGTTTAGGTTCCATAAAAATTACAGGGTCTGGATCATTGATAGCAGCTATCATCAATCCTTTAGCGTCATATGGCGTAGAAGGAATAACTAATTTAAGTCCAGGTATGTGAGCATATAAAGTTTCCAAACTTTCTGAATGGTGTTCTAAAGCCTTAACTCCACCACCATATGGCATTCTAATAACTAAAGGTAAGTTATATTTTCCACGTGACCTATTTCTAAATCTAGCCACGTGGGTTGCAATTTGATTGAATGCAGGTAAACTAAAACCAGAAAACTGCATTTCAACAACAGGTTTTAATCCATTTACTGCCATTCCAACTGCGCTACCTACAATCGCTGCTTCAGCGATTGGTGTGTCAAACACTCTTTCCACTCCATATTTTTCTTGTAAACCAGCAGTTGTTCTAAATACTCCACCTTCAAAACCGACATCTTCACCGTAAACAACAATGGTTTTGTCTTTATCCATAGATTGATCCAAAGCTTCATTAATAGATTGTAGTATTGTTTTATTCGACATTTTTTTCTCCAGCCTTTTCTAGATATTCTTTGTAATAAGCTAATTGTTCTTTGAGATTTGAAGTCATACTCTCATAGGTGTAGCTAAAAATTTCATCTAGGCTTACATCACCATTTTCTTCAACGTGTTTAAATGTATCTAATACTGTTTGTTTATGCTCTTCTTGAAGAATGATATCTTTTTCTTCAGTCCAGTATTTTTTGCTAATAAGGTATTTTTTAAATCTTTGAATTGGATCTTTTTTCTTCCACTCTTCAACCTCTTTATCTTCTCGATATAATTTCGGATTATCTGAGGTTGTATGAGGGCCAATTCTATATGTAACAGCTTCAATAAGAGTCGGTCCTTCATTTTTCATAGCTCTTTCTCGAGCTGTCTTAACTGCTAAGTACATAGCTAAAGGGTCATTACCATCAACTTGAATGCCTGGTATTCCATAAGCTATTGCTTTTTGAGCTAATGTTTTTGCTTTTGTTGCTCTATGTCTTGGGGTTGAAATTGCGTAATGATTATTTTGTATAACTGTTATCATTGGTAAATCAAATACAGCTGCAAAATTCATTCCTTCATGAAATTCACCATGAGAAGTTCCGCCATCTCCGATAAAAACAATGGTTGCTTCGTTTTTATTCTGCAATTTGCTGGCATAAGCTACTCCAGCTGCGTGGTTAATTTGAGAGCCGATAGGAACGTTGATAGGTAATACCTTTACGTTTTCATCATATTTTGATCCGTTTTCATTTCCATACCAGTATAAAAAAGATTGCTCTAAAGTTACTCCCTTATAAAGCATAGCATTAGATTCTCTAAATGCTAAGACAAGCCAGTCTTGCTCACTTAGGGCAGCCATAGACCCCACTTGGGCAGCTTCTTGACCTATATTAGGAGCATAAGTTAACATTCTTCCTTGTCTTTGAAATTGTAATGCTTTTTCATCAGCAATTCTACCTAGAACCATAGTTCTATACATCTTTAGTAGTGTTTCTTTCGATATTTTTGGTTCTAATTCATCGTTTACAATCAAACCTTCTTGATTTAATATTTGTAACATTTCACCTTTTAAAGGATCAAAATTTTCGAATAGCATTGTAATTCCTCCCCGATTTATTTTAATAAAATATAATATTTTTATTTAACTTTATTATAATTTATATGTGCATCTAACTAAAGCTATACGCTCAAGTAGTTACCTAATGCTAACTAAATGTTTGAATTAATCAATTTCGTGCATTATAAGTATTTGCATCAAAGTTAAAATATTATACAAATTAAAGACATGTGGTATAATTATGTATAGAAAGGATGTGGTTTTAGATGGTAGGGAATATCAAGGATTTATTAGCTACTAAAATTGTTAGCAAAGAAGCTAAAAATGCAAATATTAAGGTTTTAGTTGGACCAGAAAATGGATGGGATGATTACGTTATGAGGATTTTAGATGTTGAGGTCGATGGATATACTCCTAAGCACTCACATCCATGGCCACACATAAATTATGTAGTTGCTGGTACTGGTAATTTAATGATAGATGGTGAAGATTTTCTTGTTAAAGAAGGATCTTATGCATATGTTCCACAGGATAAAATGCATCAATTTAAGAACATCGGAGATGAAACTTTTAGGTTTATCTGTATAGTTCCTAAAGAAGGGCATAATTGATAAATTACGTAATTATTTTCCGATGGCAATGAAAAAATCTAAAAATTTATTTATAAATAAATAGCCTAAATATAGAGAAAAACAAGCCGATTATCATTAATAATCGGTTACTTTTTTAATGCCTTATTAATTTTGTTTTTTAGTGCTATAATAATCTCTTTTAATATGTTTATAAGCACATTACTTGATAATGTTTCGAATTCGAAATATAATTAAGGTAGTTTTAAGGAGGTAAATTATGAAAATGCTTAAAGGAATTCATCATATAACTGCAATTACAAGTAGTGCGGAAGAAATATATAAATTTTTTACTTTCATATTAGGATTAAGGTTGGTTAAAAAAACTGTTAACCAAGATGACATTAACACTTATCATTTATTCTTTGCGGATGATGTTGGTAACCCTGGGACAGACATTACATTTTTTGATTTTTTGAATATTGAGAAACGCAAAATAGGTAGCGATGAAGTTAGCAGAATAGGGTTGAGAGTAAAAGACGATCTATCAATCGATTATTGGATTAAACGTTTTACATATTATAATATTGCTTTTGAAGGACCTCTTCGTATATTTAATAGAAAATCCATATTTTTTAAAGACTTTGATGGGCAAGAATATGCTTTAATATCCGATGAAAATATCAGTGGAATAGAACCAGGTATTCCTTGGCTAAAAGGACCAGTTCCGAATGAATTTGCAATTATAGGTTTAGGCCCTGTATTCATAAGAGTTAGTGATATCTTAAGAATGAGACAAACACTAGTAGACTTTATGGGAATGAAGTACATAGATGCAGAGAATAACTACCATTTAATTGAAATGGGTGAAGGTGGAAATGGAGCTAGTATTATTATAGAAGAAAGTTCTTTAAAAAGAGCGCAGCAAGGATTTGGTGGAGTTCATCATGTTGCTTTCCGAATAGAAAACGAAGATGAGTTGGGTGAATGGATACAGCGTTTAAATGATTTTAAATCTATGCACTCCGGGTATGTGGATAGGTTTTATTTTAAATCATTATACACAAGATTGTATCCAAATATTTTATTTGAGTTCGCGACTGAAGGACCAGGATTTATTGATGATCAAGAAAGTTACGAGATCCTTGGTGAAACTTTAGCTTTACCGCCAAAACTTAGAAAACATAAAGAAAGTATCGAAAAATTAGTAATGCCTATTAATACAGTTAGAAGTAATTTAAATATTGAAAAGGAGTATTTTTAATGAAAGATTTAAAAACAATTACAATATTATTTAGAGCTTATAATTCTATGGAGAAATTTATAAAAGAAGACATTATGAAATACGGATTAAATGTTAGTGAATTTGGTGTATTGGAAGCTTTATATCATAAAAAGGAATTAAGTATAAAAGGAGTAATCGATAAAGTTCTAGTGCCCAATAGTTCAATGTCATATGTTATTGAAAGCTTGGTAAAAAAAAATTATATTTTAAAAATTCAATCTAAAATTGATAAGCGTAGTTATGTTTTAAAATTGAGTGATGATGGAAGAGATTTATTAGATAACATTTTTCCGATTCACAAGAAAAACATTAGAAGTGTTTTAAATGTCTTAGATGAAAACGAAGAAGTTTTATTACAAAAAGCCTTGATAAAAATAGGTAAATCTGTAATTATCAATAAGAAAGATTAAGCAATATGACTTATCATTATAAGAATAAATCTAGAATTAATCTCATAATTGTATTACATGGGACTGGTGGGAATGAGACAAGTCTTGTACCATTAGCTCAATACATTGATGAAAATTCATCAATACTAGGAATAAAGGGTAATATAAAAGAAAATGGATTAAATCGATATTTTAAAAGAATAAAACCTGGTATTTTTGACGAAAGAAGTCTATTAGAAGAAACAGAAAAACTAAATTCATTCATTAATGATTTTATTGCTGATAAGAAGTTTGAGTATAGTAACATCGTTATTATGGGTTATTCAAATGGAGCCAATATACTAGGATCATTGCTTTTTAGATATACTAACGCTTTTAAAGCAGCTATTCTAATTCGACCTATGATTCCGACTAAAATAATTAAACCTGTTAACCAAGAAAAACAAAAAATACTTATAACTTTTAGTTCAAATGATCCTTTAGTTAAGTCTCAAGAGTCTCAAGAGTTAGGAAATATATTAATCAATCATAACGGTTTAGTAGATTTGCAGGAATATACTTCTGGTCACCAAATTAACCAAATAGAATTAGAAAACATTAAAGAATGGTATGAAAAACTTTAAACAATACTATTCATTGAGATAGAATATAAAAAAAACCTAAAGTGATTAGGTTTTTCTTTTTAATCTATAAATAGATTTAAATATGTTTTAAAAAAGATAACTGCTTTATAAAAAAAAATTTGAAAAATATTGTCAAAATATTCTAACCTATTTATACCAATTATTGATATATAGTGTACATTAATTACAAAATGACTCCTTTATGGTATAATATTCATTGTAAAAGCTAATAAATTTGAAAGGAGCTGAATTTATGAAACTAGAAAAAAGAACTGAATCATTAAAATCAGTAAGAGAGGGACATAAAGTTCCGGGCGTTATATTTGGTAAGTCAATAGAACCGGAAGCGATTCAAATTGACGAGAAAGAATTTAACGCTGCGTATCATCAATATGGATTAACACAAACATTTGATGTTAAATTAGGAAGAAAGAAATTAAGTGTTTATATTAAGGAAGTTCAAAGACATCATATCAACCATAATGTGTTTTTAAATGTAAAACTTCACAAAGTAGTGGCTGGAGATATGATAAAAGCTGCTCTACCTATTAATTTAATAGGAAAAGAAGCTGTAGAAAAACCAGGGATTATTATACAGCTATTAGCAGATTCTGTTGAAGTTGAATATGGAATCGGCGAAGGGATAAGTCATATTGATATTGACGTAAGTAATCTTGAAATAGGACAATCTATCAAAGTTGAAGATTTAAAACTACCAGATGGAATTATGATACTTGACTCAATGGAAAAATTAATTGTTAATGTTGTTGAAACAAGATATGAAGAAGAAGTAACTTCTGAAGATGTTGATCCAATGGATGTAGAAGTTATCACAGAAAAAACTGAATAAATAAAATACAGCTAGTAAACGATGAAGTTTACTAGCTGTTTTTAATTTTTAGTAATCAATGTTTCACCTGATAGGATTTAATATAATGAGAATTTCAATAAATAGATTTCTATGGTTTTGATAATTATAAATGAGTTAGTTATTAACTGTTTCTTTTTTTAAAAAAGGTTTTTTTGCTTTGCCTTAATAAATCGTGTAAATTATGGTGTATCAGAAGTTTATATAACAAATTCATATTAAGCATGTTAACAAATTCTAAATTTCGATAATGAAACACCATGTAAAAAGTTTTTTAGAAAGATTACTTATGGCTTCATATTTTGATTAGATGCACATTTGCTTTAAGTATTATGTCAATACTCGATATCAAAAAAGGAATAACTACAATTTTCAAATATCATAATTTTATTTTAAATTGTATTCGTATTTCATTTTTAAGCTACTAAATCATCTAAGTTAAAATGAAGCTTATATCGCCAAAACAGAAGTATCAACTTCAGAAATATCAAAGTCGATATGAGAATTTGAACAGACTTGTTCTTTTTTCTATTCTACTATTTTTAGTTTATCATTAATCTCTATTTTGTAGATTTTTGGTGGGATTGGTGTGTTTAAACATTTTTTAATTTCATCAACTTTAAATATTCTATTTAATTGTTAGTGAAGATCACAATAGTTTTAAAATAAAAAATCCTACATTTAATCAGTAGGATTTTTACGATAATCACTTGGGGATACTCCGGTTACTCTTTTGAATGAATTGGAAAAATGAGAACTATTGGCAAAGTTTAATAAAACAGCGATATCTAGAATGTTATAATCAGTTTCTCTTAACAAATTTTTTGCTTCTTGAATCTTAGTCTCTGTTATATATTCAGAAATAGTAATTTTCATTTCTTTTTTGAATAAACGAGAAAGATGCTCTTTTGTAATAAATAGTTCTTTAGCTATAGCGTCTAATGAAATTTTATGAGTTAAGTTTTTTCTAATATAAAGAATTATTTTTTTTATGTTTGAACTATGATTTAGCAAAGTATAATCTCTTACTGCTTTTGCATAAGCAAGGATTATCTTTTGAGCAACATTTCTTATTTCACTAGATAAACTTACTTTATTAATGTAAAATTTAACGTTATTTGATATTTTATGCGCTAATAAGATATCAACTCCGGCTTTTATTGCTTCGCGATTACAAAGAGCATTAAAAACCATTAGATTAGTTTTCATATTAGTGAATGCATTATTTTGATAAATTAATAATTGGTTTGCTATTTTTTGAAAGTCAAAACTTTGAGCGAGTTCAACGTCACCGTTTCTGACAATCATAAGTAATTTATCTTCTATTTCTTTGTTAGTTATAATGTTTTTTAGACCATTATCATTGGTTGGAGAACTAACGGTAGAAGCGGTATCGATATTTTTAATTTGTATATTTTGGATTCTGATTTCATCTAAATCCAAATTATCTATGTTTTTAATTACTTGAACAAACAAATCTTGCTGCATTTCAGTTAAAACCTTCATGTTGTTGTAAAAATTTTCAATCATCATTGCTTCTTCACTAATTAATCGATAGTTAATGATAATTTCATCAATATAACGCTCATAATCATCGTTAACTAAAAAAGGACCAGCTATGATATTTCTTTGGTTAATGTAAATGCACAAAAAAGTCAAACCATATTTGTCTTGAATCCTTAAGACTTTGTTGTCTTTGTGATTTTCAATAATAGTTTGTTTGTTTGCGTTAATTTTTTCGATTAATATCTCAGGTAGTAAAAAGCGATTAGTTTCATATACTTTACTGTTATTCTCATAAAACGAAAACGAGATATCTGTCATACAGTAAATGCTATAACTAATTTTTTCTAGTTTCATATCTTCACCCTTTTAAACAATTATAGAGAAAATAGGGTAAAATGTCAATTGATTATTCTAAAACGTTATAATCATGTTTGTATAAAAATAAAAAGCCGCATTAGATGCGACTTGGTTTATTCAATACTAAATTACAAAATTACCGTTTTTAAATATTTGAATTTTTTCTCCTGTTTTTGTTATTCCTTCGATATTCATATCTTCACTTCCAAACATAAAGTCTGAGTGGGACATGGAATTATTATAACCATACTTTTCAAGTTCTTCAATCTTCATTTCAGTTCCACCCTTGATATTCATTGGATATGCTCTTCCTAATGCTAAATGACAAGAAGCATTTTCATCGAATAAAGTATTGAAAAATAATATATTGGCTTGAGAAATAGGTGAATCAAAACCAATTAAAGCAACTTCACCTAGGTATGAGCTACCTTCGTCAAATTCTAAAAGGTTCTTAAGTGTTGATTTTTCTTTTTTAGCATCATAGTTAACAACTCTACCCTCTTTAAATTCTAACCAAAAATCTTCAATTAAGTTTCCTTGATAATCTAAAGGTTTTGTAGCAACAACCTTACCGTTTACGCCATATTTATGTGGCATAGTAAAGTTTTCCTCAGTTGGAATGTTAGGGTTAAAGACTACCCCATTTGTTGCAGATTCTTGACCACCGGACCAAACATGATTGTTTACAAGTTTTACAGTTAAGTCAGTTCCTAATTTGTTAGTGAAGTGTAATGAATCAAACTGGAAGTCGTTTAACACTTTATTGTGAGAAATCAACTGAGAATTATGCTTGTTCCATTCTTCTATAGGGTCTGTATCTTCTTTTACTCTTGAAGCTGCAAAGATTGCATCCCACAGAGCTTCTACAGCTTCGTTTTCTTCTAAGTCAGGGAAGACTTTTTTAGCCCATACTGGATTTGAAGCGGCAATAATTGTCCATTGACTACGATTGCCCATCATATGCTCGCGATAAAAACTAAGAGCTTTACTAGAGGCGATTCCAGCTGCTTGAATTTTACTTGAATCAATGCCTTTGTTGGCTTCAGGAATAGGAGAAACAATTGATATTACACAAGCTCCATTATCAACAAAGAAACGCATTCTATCGATTACGAATTGAGGGATGAATTCAAGAGTTTCTATTGTTTGATATTCATAGGCATAGCGACTTGTCAATTCATCTCGCCAGTTAATAAAAACTTCTTTAGCACCAGCTAGATAAGCGTTTTTTGTGACCTTTCTAGCTATTTCTGCTGCATCTGTAGGAGCATTAATAACTACAATTTGATCTTTTTGAACATTAGCTCCAATTTCTACTACTAATTTAGCTAATTTGTCGATTAATATTTCTTTTGGCATTATATATGTCCTTTCTAAAAATGATTTAACCAAATTATAACACAAAAATAAAGAATTTAAATTGTATATTGAGCATAAAGTTCTATTATAACTAAGTTTTATTCAATTTCAGTTGTTTTATGTTATAATTTAATTAAATTTAAGATATCTTCTAAAGATAGGATGTGTTAGTTATGGATGAAAGAATATTTGTAAGTTGGGATTTTATCGAAGACTTCATGATAACTGCTTTTAAAAAAATAGGCGTTCCAGAAAAAGATGCTAAAATATGCGCAGATATTTTGATGGAAAGTGACCGAAGAGGTATTGAAAGTCATGGTGTAAATCGTTTTAAGCCAATATATATTGACAGAATTAAAGCTGGAATTCAAAAGCCTATAACTAAAATTGATATACTAAGAGAAACTGCAACAACTGCTGTATTAGACGCTAATGATGGAATGGGTATGGTAGTAAGTCATAAAGCTATGAAATTGGCTATAGAAAAGGCAAAAACTTATGGAATGGGTATGGTTGCTGTTAGAAATTCTACTCATTATGGAATTGCAGGTTATTATGCTACAATGGCGTCAGAAGCTGGAATGATTGGTATTACTGGAACAAATGCTAGACCATCAATTGCACCAACATTTGGAGTAGAGAATATGTTAGGTACTAATCCTTTAACATTTGGTATTCCAACAGATGAAGAATTTCCTTTTGTTTTAGATTGTGCAACTAGTATCACACAAAGAGGAAAAATTGAATATTTCGCTAAAACAGGTAAGAGTACTCCTAGTGGTATGGTGGTTGGTAGAGATGGATTACCTAAGACAGATTCAAATCAAATACTAAAGGATTTGGTCAATAATCAAGTAGCTTTAGCTCCTCTAGGCGGAATTGGCGAAGAACTAGCTGGGTATAAAGGATATGGATATGCGACAGTTGTCGAAATATTAAGTTCTGCATTACAAGCTGGAAGTTTTTTAAGAATGTTAAGCGGTATAGATGAAAATAATAACATCAAACCTTATCATTTGGGTCACTTTTTCATTGCTATTGACCCAGAAGCTTTTATGGGCTTAGATAGTTTTAAAAAGACTACTGGTAATATTTTACGCAGTTTAAGGGCCAGCACAAAAGCGCCAGGAGAAGAAAGAATCTATACTGCAGGAGAAAAAGAATATCTAGTTTGGCTAGAAAGAAAGGAAAAAGGTGTGCCTTTAAATCAAGCTTGTATTGAAGACATAAAAAAAGTAAATGAAATGCTTGGTTTAGAGAAAAAATTACCTTTTTAATGTTATGGGAAAATATGATGAAGCTAAAAAAAAGCTAACACCTTTACAAAAATATGTCACTCAAGAAAAAGGGACTGAAAGACCTTATGAGAATGAATATGATAAAGAGTTTAGAGATGGAATATATGTAGATATTGTATCAAAAGAGGTTTTATTCTCATCTAAAGATAAGTTTAATGCAAACTGTGGTTGGCCATCATTTACAAAACCAGTAAAAAATGAAGCAGTAAAGCAGAAACATGATTTTTCTCATGGTTTAATTAGAACTGAAATTAGATCAAAAGAGGCTGATAGTCATCTTGGTCATGTTTTTGATGATGGACCAAATGGGAATTTAAGATATTGTGTTAATTCAGCGGCTTTAGAATTTATCTTAAAAGAGGAAATGGAAGAAAAAGGATATGGAAAATATCTAGAACTCTTTGATGAGGAAGATAATAATGGATGATAGAATAAAAAGAAATAGAGAAACTATAAAACCTAATTGGTTAGATTTGTATTCAACTAACAGCCCTAAAAGACAAGGCTTCTCGAAACCAAATCAATTTTTGGAACCAACAGAAGATATGGCAGTTATTGATTTATTAGTTGATTTTCCTAGTGTAAAACAGAAAACATTAACAGAGGTTATCAAGTCGAGAAGAAGTTTAAGAGAGTATGAGGATTCTTACTTAAGTTTTGAAGAGTTGTCTTATTTATTGTGGGAAACTTCAAGAGTAGATAGTTATAACAAGAATGCTGTTTTTAGAACAATTCCAACCGCAGGTGCTACAAATTCAATGGAAACGTATCTATTTATTAATAAAGTAGAAAAGATAAAGTGTGGTATGTACTTATATGTTCAAGATACACATCAAATTGCTCTGGTTAAGAGAGATAAAGATTTAAGTGAAATGGTTGATAAAGCACTGATGAAACAGCTAAGAAATGCTCATGTAGTATTTATGTTTACTTGCATTCCAGAACGAACTGAATATAAATATGATTTTTGTGCCCATAAGATGATAGCGATAGAAGCAGGACACGCATGTCAAAACCTTTCTTTAGCTGCAGAAGTAATTGATGCAGGGATTTGTGCAATAAGTGCTTACAATCAAGAATTAATAGATCAGGCAATAGGTATTGATGGTGTTGATCATTTTACAATCTATTGTGCAACTGTCGGGAAAAAGAAATTAAACGCTACAGGAAAAGGGAAATAACATTATGAAAATTAAAGATATTGAATATAGAACATTTAAAGAAGTCGATAATATGGAGCGCTTTGACTTAAAAGCAATGCCTAAAAAAAGCAAGTGGTATTTGCAAATTGTCGCTTGGTTATTAAGTATTCCGGAAACGTTTTTTCGTCGAGTTAAAATAGAAAAAATAAACATGGATAAAGTTAAAGGGCCATATGTATTACTATGTAATCATAATAGTTTCTTTGATTTTAAAGTTGCCACTAGAGCGTTTTTTCCAAGAAGAGCAAATTATGTAGTTGCTGTAGATGGATTTATTAATAGAGAGAATCTAATGAGAAATGTAGGATGTATAGGGAAAAGAAAGTTTGTTTCTGATCCGTCTATAGTCCGACAGCTGAAGTACACTTTAGAAGTTCATAAATCTATAGCGGTTATCTATCCAGAAGCACGCTATTCTCTTATTGGGACAACAGCTATTCTACCTGATAGCTTAGGTAAACTTATTAAAATGTTTAAATATCCAGTTGTTACTTTAATTTCTCATGGGCATCACCTTCATGAACCGGTATGGAATCTGATTAAAAGAAAAGTTCCTGTAAAGTCAGTTATGACATACTTATTTTCAAAAGATGATTTAGAGCAACTATCACTAAATGAAATTAATCAAAAATTGAAAGAGTCGTTTTATTATAATGACCATGAATACCAAATAAAAAACAAAATATTTATTAAAGGAAATGATAGAGCAAAAAATCTTCATAAGGTATTATATCAGTGTCCTCATTGTTTGAACGATAATACGATGAATAGCGAAAACAATAGTCTTTTTTGTGAAAAATGTCATCATAATTATTTTGTTGATGAATTAAATCAGCTAAAAGAAATAAATGGTGATGGCATCTTTACTTTTATTCCAGATTGGTTTGAATGGCAAAGAACTGAAGTCAAAAAAGAAATTGATAATGATGAGTATGACATATCAATAGAGGTTAATATTGATTCTCTGCCGAATAGTACAGGCTATTATCGTCTTGGAAAAGGTGTTTTAACACACAATAAAGATGGCTTTTTATTAAAAGCTAACTTTCAAGGTGATGACTTCGAAATTCATAAACCTGTTAAAAGTAACTATGGAGTTCACATAGAATTTGATTATTTTGGTAAAGGAGACTGCATTAGTTTTTCTACCAATAATGACACATACTATTTATATCCGACGGACCCTAACGTTCGTGTAACAAAATTTCATTTTGCAGTTGAAGAACTATATAAGATTCAATTTAAAAAAAGTACTCATTAATTATGAGTGCTTTTTAATTTATAGGACAAATTGTAGGAAAAAAGTATATCAAAACAAGGAAAAACTTTTACAATACCAAACAATAACAAAAGTTTTTATCTGTTTGTTTTATATATATTTTATAGTTAAATATGTTGATATATAGATGTATAAGGCACTTTAAAATTTATTAAGAAATATATCTGTGTTGACTATTAATTACGACTCTAATTATTTTTTTAATAATTGATTAAAATTTACTCTTTTAGGTTATCTGAAAACAATATTTAATTTGTATAACAATATATTTAGAAGTTAAAAAGAGATATTCTGGTTAAATAATTTAAGGATTCTATATTTAAGTTATTAAATATGATAAAATAACATATAGTAAATAAAAATATTTATATTTAAACAAGTATATGGAAACGAGGGTTAATAAATGATTATCGATGGCTCAGGTTATACTTTTCCGAAAATTACAAAGTTTATATTTGTCCTGTGTGTTAATTAATGATTAGTGATGTCTTAATACCTTTAGTTTCGGGGCTTATTCTAGTTTTGTTAATGTTTTTTATAGGTACGAAACTTATAAAGAAGGTTGATGAGTAAAAATGTTTAGTAACGCATTAGACCTTGTCTTAACAATAACTACATTCACATTATTAATTTGTGCTATAAAGATATTTCTATATAGTATGTATAAAATATTTCATTTTCAGTTACTACTTGGCGCAAATCTAGTTACAGTACCTCTGTTTATATTTGTTTACTTTGCCTATGATTTAGTAATAGGTGATTTTGCATATTACACGATATTCTTACTAATTTTTACAGTCAGTATTTATGAGTTTAATATTTTATATAAAAGACTATTTGATAGTTATTCTGTTTCAAAATTAATTATTTATGTTCTTATGACCAACATATTTACATATGCTTTGTTTGTCTTTTTGGTTAAAACGTATTTTTAAAAATCTAATATATTGAGGTGTATTGTATGATATTAAAGAAATCTTTACCACCGGGAACAGTTTTTAGTACAAGTGATAATGACTTATCAACAGAAATAAGAAAAATTTATTATACAAAAGATAAGGTATCAGTTAATAAGCCTTTTAGTAATTCACATTTATGGGTAAGAATTAACGGTCTCAAAGATGTTCAGCTTATTGTAAACGAATTAGCTTCTGTAAATGTTGATTATTTGATAATTGAAGATATCTTTAATTTAACGCAAAGGTCGAAAATAGAAGAGATAGAGAACGGTTTTTTTGCGATTGTCAAAACTACAACATACAAAGAACAGTCATTTAATCATGAGTACATATCAATTATTTTAAAGGATAATATAGTCTTTACATTTGATGAAAACGCAAATGGAATATTAGATAATATTGAAGAGCGATTAAACTTAAATACAGGGCAAATTCGAAATAATAACTCACGATTCTTATTTTATTCCATAATTGATACACTTATCGATAGCAATATAGTTTTTGAATATGAAATTAGTAATTTACTAAGTTCATGGGAATCTAAAATTATAACAGAAAAAATAGAGAATATAGATATTTTACATAAAATCAGAAAAGAAGTTTTATTAATGAAGAATAACATATATTCAATTGTTGGTTCGATAGACTTGATTGATGATATATATAAGAATCCATTAGTTATAGATTATAAGAAATATTATCAAGATTTAATAGATCATCTATATAGGTTAAATGACAAGTTGAATTTGGATTGGGAAAACATCAAAACATTATATGACATGCATATGAATAATATTAACGAAAGAACAAATTCTATTGTAAAAATTCTAACAATTTTTTCAGCTACATTTATTCCTCTTTCGTTTTTAGCAGGAGTGTTTGGAATGAACTTTACTCATATGGAAATTTTCACTAATCCTAATGGGTTTTGGATTTTTTTAGGCGCTTGTGTTAGCATACTAGGTTTAATGATAGGGTTTTTTAAATACAAAAAATGGATATGATAATTTGAATATAATTATTAAAAAAAGTGCTTAAAATCAATGTTTTAAGCACTTTTAAATTTTTGAAAAAAATTATAAATCTATAACTTTATTTACGAGAGTCTTAATTATACTCGCTGTTTTATACATTTCTTTTACAGATGCATATTCATAAGGCCCGTGGAAGTTATATCCTCCAGTTCCTAGGTTTGGACATGGTAAACCCATGAAGGTTAATCTTGCCCCATCAGTGCCACCTCTTATTGGTTCAATAATAGGTTCAAGCCCATTTTCGATTATTGCTTCAACTGCAATATTAATAACATCTTTATGGTTATCTAAAACTTCTTTCATATTATAATAGGAATCAATGATTTCAACTAAAACAGTATGTGAACCATATTTTGTATTTAAATAATCCTCGTTATTAAAAAAATCTTTTTTCTGTTTTTCAAAAATATCTTTATCATGATTTCTAATTATATAAGTCATTTCAGATTTTTCTACAGTGCCGTTTATATGTAATAGGTGGTTAAAACCTTCGTAATTCTCTGTTATTTCGGCTCTCATGAATTTTGGTAATAAATTATTAAATTCATATGATACATCTATTGCATTTAACATTTTATTTTTCGCGGATCCTGGGTGAACAGATTTACCATTTACTATCACTTTAGCAGTAGCAGCGTTAAAGTTTTCATAAGCAATTTCTCCAACTTTAGAGCCGTCTAAAGTAAAAGCAAAGTCAGCGTTGACTTTTTTTGTATCGAAAAACTTAGTGCCGTTACCAACTTCTTCATCAGGAGTGAAGACAATCACTATTTCACCATGTGGGTAATCTGGATTTGTTGTGACATATTCAGCGAAATCCATTATTTCTGCGACGCCTAACTTATCATCGGCTCCAAGCAAAGTAGTTCCATCAGTGACAATTAAATCATCTCCGATTTTTTCGTTTAAATCAGGAAATACTAAGGGGTCAAGTATTATGTTTTTTTCTCTATTGAGAATTATTCTTTCGCCATCATAATTTTTAATTATTTTAGCTTTAACATCTTTTCCGCTAGCATCAGGTGAAGTATCAACGTGGGCTATTAAAGCTATTGTTTTAGTCCTTTTTTCAATGTTGCTCTTTATTCTACCGATAACATATCCATATTTGTCAATACTGGTTTCAATACCAAGATTTTTCAATTCTTCAACAAGATAGTTTAATAAAATTAATTGTTTTTTTGAGGATGGATATTCTTCCGCGTCAACAACTGATTGTGTATCAAATTTTACATAATTTAAAAAACGTTCTAATAGATTCATAAATACCTCCTACTATAGTCTATTCTTCTATTATAAATCATAATTACTCAAAATTAAATAATTTTATTCTAACAGTTAAAGTTTTATGATTTATGTTATAATATTTTAGAGGTGGAACAATGGCTCAATATTTTTTTCACAAGCAAAAACTGTCTGATAGATTTGGAGTAAGTTTAGTAAGATTTGCCTTTAAGTTCAAGGCTGCACGAGAGAGATATAATTTTAAATTCAAGTTTGCTTTTACAAATACATTGTCAAAAAAATACTCTTATGGTAGAAAAATAGATTATAAGTTTATTGACATTGATGGCACTAAAACAGAAACAATCTTTTTTAAAAATGAAAAATCAAAGTACGCAATAATTCAATTGCATGGTGGGGCTTATGTCTATGGCTATAATGATAGTTATAGAAAGACAGCTAAAAGGTATTTGAAAACGAATAGACAAATTCAAGTTTATTCCTTGTGTTATTCTTTAGCACCTGAACATCCTTTTCCGAAAGCTTTAGAAGAAGCGATTGATTTATATAAGTATCTTTTGAATGAAGGCTATAGTTCCGACCAAATAATTATTGCTGGCGATTCAGCTGGTGGTGGTTTAGCTTTAGCTTTAGGACTAGCGATAAAAGATAGAAGTATTTCTATGCCAAAAGCAATAATCACTATGTCTGCTTGGACTGATTTTTTGGCTGATGGTGAATCTTACGAAAAAAACAAAGAAAAAGATCCGTTTTTCGGAAAGGGAACTACTCCATTACCAAAAGAAGCTTATGCTTCTAAACAAGATTTTCGAAATCCATATGTTTCACCAAAATATGGAGACTATAGTAGTTTTAGCGATTTGTTGATGTTTGTAGGTAGTCATGAGTTAATTGAATCAGATACTTTAGACTTAGCAAATAAAATAGAAAATGCTGAAATACATAATTATGAAGGGATGTTTCATGTATTTCCTTTAGGATTTAATAAAATGGCATCTTCTAGATCAGCTTGGCGTGTTATAGATGAGTTTATTAATAAGCAAATTAGGAGTGAATAATATGAATGTAGAATCAGTGCATGATACTTGGTTTAGACTTGATAATTCTGGTAAAATATTTCCTGAAATAGCAACGCATCGAGAAACAAACGTTTTTCGAGTAGCGATTAGTTTAACTGAAGTAATCAATAAAGATTTACTACAGTTAGCTGTAGATGCGATGTTATCAAGATATCCAATGTTTAAAGTTAAATTAA
>Ga0265294_10002872_pt1 | contig 22373 bp, 20 predicted proteins | sample MunlanPumphouse3_FD_192504 | JGI IMG/M metagenome (GOLD analysis project Ga0265294, IMG submission 192504) | Groundwater microbial communities from a municipal landfill in Southern Ontario, Canada - Pumphouse #3 | ecosystem: Environmental > Aquatic > Deep subsurface > Groundwater | place... | reverse complement strand
CAAGGCCGCCACGCGGATACCGAAGTCAGTGCCGTTTCTTGCCATGGTGTAGACGACGGTGGAATGTTTCACCTTCCCGACGGGATCCATGGTCGCCTTGGCGGCCGGCATCGACAGGTTAAGCGCGAAGTGGTCATTGGAGTTCAAAAAGTCAAAGACTTTCTCCTGATCTTCCTTCGACGCATCGGTTTTCACAATGCTCGACGCCATCTCGCGGATGAACAGCGAGGTCGTCGCCTTGTTTCGGTTATGCACTTCGTCGCCCATCTGCACGGACTGCGCGATCAGGTTCTTCAGATCGATCGGACCGTGAATGGCAAGCGCTTCTTTCAGGATAGGATAAAGCGTCTTTTCCATCCATTTCAGATGCGTGATGACTTCTTCACTGTAGGCGCCAAAGCGCAGCACCTGACCGAGTCCTTCGTTTTGCGTGCAGTACGCGAAATTGCCCTCGGCCTTGTTCTCAACAATGAACACAGGCATGGAGGCGGTCACGACACCGGCCATCGGTCCGACCGACGCATGGTGGTGACAAGGATCAAATTCAATCTTGCCTGAAGCGGCTAAGGCCTCCGCTTCCTCGGGGGTATCGGCCAATCCCTCATAGATCAGTCCTCCGATCACAGCACCGCGAAGCGGACCCGACATCCTGTCCCAGGTAATCGGGGGACCCGCGTGCATCACTAAATGTTTGTGCATGCCCGGAACCACGTCTTGGGCAATCCCCATCCCGACCAAGGTCGGCTGAGCACCCTGAATGATTTCCAGCGCCTTCTTATTGGCTTCTTCAATAAATTGCATGGCATCTCCTTCTTTCAAAATAATTATTTCAAACCCTTTAATCTGCCCAAAAGCGAAGACATTTTCTTATCGCCTCCGGCAGCCGGCTTCCACTGTACATGGGCGGTCGACACGCCCTGATTTTTCAAATCCTCGTAAAAGGATTCCAAACCCATATTGATCACAACCAACTCTTTTGTAAACAGCTCATTCACAGACATGGTGTACCTCCCTTTAAAGCTTCGCGGCCGTCATGATCCGATGGACAAGACGGACCGCCTGCGCGTTCGAAGGCATCACGATGACGCCTGCTTTTTCCAAATCTTTTGTGGATTTCACAAGATCCTGAGGATCCTGATCCGTTCCCGTCACAGACGCGACGGCGATCACGTCCTTGCCTTCCTTTTTTAAGGCCTCTTTAATCTCCGTAATTGAATCGGCCACGGCGCCCGCCGGATCTTCATGCGAACCGTATCCGAGCACCACATCCGCCAGGATCACCGCGGTGGTCCCGTCGACATGTGACTTGAAAAACTCGGTCCTGGTCATCGGGTCGATCATGGGATGGGGGCGACCTCTTGTGAACTCGTCTTCACCTAAGTCAAGGCAGATATGGCCTTTGCCCTCGCGCTTGGACAGCGCGCGGTCCGGCGTCAGCGGAATATTCGAGTAAAGGGGGAAATCCTCTCCCAGATACTTAATCGCTTCATCCGTTAGTGTACCGCCCGTGAAAAGCGCCACCAGATATTTCTGGTCATCTTTTAACTTCGCCACCTCCGCCTTCACCAAGGCATCGATCGCTTCTTCCGACTGGTCGAAACCGTCAAAGTCAACGGGCGTTTCTTTTCGAAGGAGCGCGACGGCCTTTTTAGCCGCGTCTTCCAAACTGACACAGGAAATGGCGCCGGCCTTTTTCACGGACTCCGCGTCACCGCCGATGAAGTCAATGACAACAGGCTTCGGGCTGTCCTTAATGAGATCGTAAATTTTCTTTTCCACCGAGGGTGCCGGCGGTTTTGACACAAGCACGATGACCTCTGTTTCGGGATCCGCGATCAGGGCTTCAATTCCCTGGATCATCATGAGGCCGCCGATCTCCTCGCGAAGATCGCGCCCGCCGGTGCCGATGACCTGAGACAGGCCTTCGCCCGACTTATGGATAATGACCGTGATTTCCTGTGTACCTGTGCCCGAGGCGCCGACAAGACCGATCTTCCCTCTTCGCACAGCGTTGGCAAAGCAGAGCGGCACACCGTTAATTATGGCGGTTCCGCAGTCAGGGCCCATCATGAGAAGACCCTTTTCAACGGCCATTTTCTTCAATTTCAATTCTTCTTCCACGGGGACGTTATCTGAAAACATCATGACATGAAGGCCTTCGTTGAGCGCTGTTTCCGCTTCCTGCCCCGCGTATTGGCCGGGAATCGAAATCTGAACTAGGTTGGCCCCCGCCAGATGACGGATCGCCGAGCTTAAAGTCGGCGGCTGGTAGTCACCCGACATCGCTTCTTTTTTGCTGTTGATTTGCTCATCAAATGAAGCGACCAGTTCGTCCATGCTGACTAAATTTTCATCAAATTTTGCCGCGATGAACAGATCATTGGGCGTCACCTGCTCAAGCTCGGAAACGAACATGTCAAGCATCTTGACCAAGTCGAGGTTGAGATCGGTGCCCATGCCGACGAGCACCTCTTCCACCCCTTCTTGTTTTTTCATCTCGCGCGATATGAGCATCAGCGTGACTGAGTCATAATACGCGTTCTCCCTTACAATCGCTTTTATCATTCCTTATTCTCTCCTTTACGAAAGTTCTTTCTTTATCCATATCGACGGATCGTTCCGATTCGAACTCAAAATAGCGGCGGCGTACAATCCAAATAAAAAGTCCGCGCCTGAACTCGCGCCGTACGCCAAGGCGCGATCAATTTTCTCCTCCAAAAAGTCCTCATCGCCCATCGCGACAAGAAGATCCAAATACAAGGCGTTCGCCCGGCCATGAGACGCGTGACGCAACATATGGTAACTGACAAGGGTTGTGCGTTCTTTCGAAAGGGCTACCAATTGGGAGGCAAATTCCAAAGCACGTGCGCGCTTGTCGATCTGCGGTGACTTGTCATAGTAAGACCATAGCAAAATACCCGCTAAAAAATCATCGCAGGAAGGTGTCAGCCCCGGACCAAAACCGATCAATCGCTTCGCGCGCTCAAAAGCCGCTTCAAAATGGCCGCTCCCCCATTCATCCAAAAACAGGTCAATGTCGCGGGCGATATAGGCGCTGTATATATTCATGGGCGGTGCGTCTTCACTCGGCGCCCCCCCTTGTATGCGGGCTGCCAAAGAGGAGATACCGGTGGACTCGTGCGTTAACAGTGCCTGTCGGATAAGTTCGAGTGAATCGTCATGACCCGTTATTGGGTATCGGCCCGAAAAGTTCAGCGATACAGGTATGACCGTCGCTTTTCGAAAGGACAGCTGGCCTCTGTCGTGCGGCAGATGAAAGCTAAAATCCCCGTCGTAGCGGATCGTATCGCCGGGGTAAAGTTTCCAGGCGGCGATCGATTCAACCGGGGCGACAAGCCCCATCGGCACCATGTCGCGCCCCGAGGCTAAAAAAGTGACAAGTTCGCCATCCTTCGTCAGGGTATTGACCGAGCGGTTAAATACAGAATGGACACTTAACTCCAAAGCGCCGGAAGTCTTCAGGTATCTTCTAAGATCCGAGGCAATCGCAAGGCATTGGCCGGGAGACATTAAGGGGTTCATTCAAGCAACTCCTTAATCTTTAACGCGAGCTGAAAATTGAACGCCGTTTCGGGGTCACGCAGATCAATGCCGTAGACATCGCGAATGCGGTTAATCCTGTAAATAATCGTGTTGTAATGGGTGAACAACATTTCAGACACGCGCTTCAAATTGCCGCCTGAGGCAAAATAGACGCGCACCGTGTCGATGAGGTCGCCGCGCTGATTGGAATCGTGTTCCTCCAGCGCCCCGAGCACCTCGTTCGCGTAGGCGAGCGCGTCCTCACGCAGCAGTGGATGCCCCAAGACGCGAAGGAGCCCCAAGTCATCGTAAAACAACACATGGGTCTGCTCTTCGCCGCGCGCCAAAAGAATTCTGACCGTCTGTTCGGCCTGCTGCAGGCTGTCCGGCAGTTGCCGGGCGTGTGAGACGCAAGAACCTACGCCGATCATGGTGAAAGCCGAGAGTTCTTTTTCCGCGAGACATTCGTTCAGGATCTCAATAAAACGCCGGCACATGGCGTGGCGTCCTTCGACCGGGCAGGCGTTGTCAAATTGCAAAAGGAAAATGGCGCGATCGCTTTTCCTTGTCGAAAGAAAATAACCTTCGTACTCCCTGGCCAGGCGGTTCGTCAAATTGAGCAGCCCCGTGTTCAGATTTTCAATCATCTTCGAATTGTTCGCCGTCATTTGAAGGCGTTCTTCGCGGTTCATCACAAGCGCGACAATCTGACTTGGCAGCTCAGGATTAAAGCGGTAATAATCGGCGCTGTCAATCGCCTTTTGCTGCTCTTTGGGATCCTCGCTTAAAAGTTGTTCCAAGAAGGTGGTTTGGTGAACATTTTCGCGCTCGACCAGTGTGGTGCGGTTCAAAATATCAAGCGCGATCAAAGTCGAGGTCGACTCGATGACAAACAGGTCTTGAGGTCGCAGTGAGCCTTCCGTATCCCAGATGAAAATATTGCCGTAATAGGTGTTGTCAAAATAAATCGGGATGGTATAGCGGGAAAGGCCGCTCTCTACCATCGTCACATGCTGATAGCGGTTATTGGGGGTTGTATAGTCGCCCTTGTCAGAGGGCATGGCCATGAGCTTTTGGATGTCATCTTCAATCTGGGCTTCTTTTTCCTGATCGGGACAAAAACAATAATGGTCGCGAAATATATCGTCACGGATCATGACCGGTGCTCCGGTCGCCTGATAAATCTGCTCGACGATTTCCTGCATGCCCCCGTGCCGCAACATGATTTCTCGCACGGTATGGTTGAAGTCATTGATGCGGGAAAGAAGTCGGGTCTGTTCCCCGATGATGTGGTTGAAAATTTCCTTGATCAGTTCACCGTAAGGAACGTCCTGCGGGATGCGAATAATGGGAAAATCGAGGATGTTCGCCAGTTCTATCGCTGATTTTGGCACTTCGCTGATATAGCGATGTGTCTTGATCCCGAGACCGCACACGTCCTTTTCTTTTAACTGGGGGATCAGGCGTTCTAAGGCGGCGGGATCGTCACTGAAGGTATAAGCGGTTGTAAGGAGTAATTCTCCGGGTCTGACCCATTCGACGATGTCGGGAACTTCCATGACGTTAACCGACACGATGCCGCGATCAAGCCCGCCGTGTCCGGCCAGCACTTCAGCCCCGTCCAGCAGGCTGACATTCAAAATATTCCTAAGTGGGATGACTAGTTTCATGCGCTTTACCCGATAATCTCTTCTCTATCATTTTACACAATATCGACTCAAGATTACCTGTTAACTTGCCACAGCGATAGCGTCATTATAGACCATATCACTATTATATGACAACAGTGTTAAGGAATATTCATCCCCTCTTTTCGCCTTTTTATCCGAATCAATGACCCGCGGCCGATGTTATTCAGATTTACCTCATTTTCCCACTTGTATACTCACGACAAAATACATCCCAACGAGAAATGTTATTTGTAAACTCACACATCGAGCTTAGCCTATATAAGTGATAGAATTATAATAAATTATTCACCGCAACCTATTAGGCTGTGCAATTGAACATTGGATTGAATATGCAAAATAAATCGTTTTTGCGAAACGAAGGAGGTTTTTCGTGCTAAGTCAATTTGATTATGTCAAACCGCTTGTACTGGACGAGGCTCTGGATGCGCTGTCGCACCACGATGACACGTACATCCTGGCCGGTGGTACCGATCTTCTGATCATGCTTCGCCACCATCTGATCGACGCCAAGCATATCGTCGATATCAAGGGTGTCTCGGAACTTTCTGTTTTCAACTTTGTTGAGGGCGAAGGGCTTGAGATCGGAGCGAACGTGGTGGTCAACACGCTTGTTGATTCGGAGCTTGTCAAAACAAAGTATGGGGCGCTCCACGACGCGGCGGCCTGTCTTGCGACCTACCAGCTTAGAAATCGCGCGACACTTGTGGGCAATATCTGCAACGCGTCACCCGGGGCGGATCTGCCGCCTGCCATGCTGATCTACGACGCCACCGTCAAGATCGCGAGCAAAGAGGGCGTACGGACCGTACCGCTCAAAGAATTCTTCACCGGTGTTAAAAAGACCCAGCTTACAAAGGGCGAGCTTGTCGTCTCTGTGTTCCTACCGGATCCCGGCAACAATGACAAGAGCGTTTACCTTCGCCAGACACGCTTGAAGGGACACGACCTTTCGACGGTCGGCGTCGCCTGTCGTATCGACGGTGAAGGCAAGGCGGCCATCGGAATTAATGCTGTGGCCATTACGCCGCTGCGCCTCAACGCGTTAGAAGACGCGCTGAACGCCAAAGGCATCACGGAGGAATCCGTCCTCTGGGCCTCCGAAGAAATCAAGAATCACATCAAGCCCATCACCGACGTACGCGCATCGAAGGAGTACCGCCTGCATATGGCAGGGGTATTGCTGAAGCGCTGCTTCGCGAAGATCATGTAGTAGGAGGTCAAAGATGAGCCATACAGACGATAATAAGGCATGTGCCATGCATACGGCACACGTGCGAGAAGCCCACGCGCGACGTGTATTACTGGAGATGACCGTGAACGGTGAGTGTATCGTTGAAGAGGTCGACCCGAACATGCTGCTCCTTCACTTCCTGCGCGACACATTGAAGTTGTTCGGCGCCAAGGAAGCCTGCGGAGAAGGCGAGTGCGGCGCGTGCACCATTATTTTGAATGGTAAGACAGTCAACTCCTGCCTGGTCCTTGCGATTGAGGCACAGGGTGGCGATATTTTGACGGTCGAAGGACTGTCAAAGGATGGCGAACTCAGCATTTTGCAGCAAGAGTTCATCAAGGAGGACGCGTTGCAGTGCGGATTTTGCACGCCCGGCATGCTGATGTCGGCTCGCTCGCTCTTGGACCGCCATCCCGATCCCACCGATGAAGAGATCAAAGAAGGCATGGGTGGAAACCTCTGCCGCTGCACCGGTTACCAACAGATTTTCGACGCCATTAAACGAGCTGCAAAGCGCGAGAGAGAGGAGTTGAATCGTTCATGAGTCAGCAAGATTTGAAAAATTTTGAATACAAGTGCTGCCGCAATTACGAGTCCGACTACAAATACGTCGGTAAGCCGTATCAGCGTAAAGACGCGATTGAAAAAGCGACAGGCCAGGCAGAATACACATTTGACATGGAACTGCCGGGCATGCTCTATGCCAAAGCACTCCACTCACCCCACGCGAGAGCGCGCATTGTCTCGATTGACACAAGCCGTGCCGAAGCGCTGTTTGGGGTCAAAGCGGTCCTGACGGGTGAAGAATCCGACATCGTGGTCGGTCTTTACATGCAGGATAAGCTGGCGATCGCCAAGGGCGAAACGCGCTACCAGGGCGAAGTGGTCGCCGCGGTTACCGCGACCACCGAAGCAATCGCGGAACGCGCCATTTCACTCATTGAGGTTGAGTACGAGGTCTTGGAACCTGTACGCAACGTGGATGAGGCATTGGAAGCCAAGACGCTCGTTCATGAGAACATCGCGGAGATCAAGCACGTTGAGGGTGTTTTCTTCCCTCAGCCGAACACCAACATCGCAAGCTTGAATAAGAGCCGCAAGGGTTCGCTCGACGATGGATTCGCTGAAGCCGATGTCGTGGTTGAAAACGAATTTTCATTGCCGGCCGTCGCGCACGTGCCGCTTGAGACGCACGTCGCCATTGTGCAGGCCGATCCTTTCACGGACAAGATTAAAATCTGGTCCTCGGCGCAATCGCCCTTCGCGCTCCGCCAGTTGATGGCGGTGAGCTTTGGCATCAATGAGTCGGACATCGAAGTGCACATCCCTTACGTGGGCGGCGCCTTCGGTGGTAAAGCCGGTATCCATCTTGAACCTTTGCTGGCCCTGCTGTCCAAGAAAAGTGGCGGCGCGCCTGTGAAGCTTCGCCTGACGCGTGAGCAGGAGTTCTCCTTCATGCCGACACGCGCCGGCATGCGCGGTCGCATCAAGACGGGTGCCAAAAAAGATGGTTCCCTGACGGCGATTGACATTGTGTACGACTGGGACAGCGGCGCTTACGCTGACTATGGCGTTAACGTCGGTAAGACGGCTGTTTACGGCGGTCTAGGCCCCTATGAAGTCGACAACGCGGCGATTATCTCTAACACCATCTACACCAACAAGGTGTTCAGCACCGCCTACCGCGGATTTGGTCACTTGGAAACCATGTGGACCGTTGAGCGCCAAATGGATATCCTGTCACAAAAATTGGGCATCGACCCTTATGAGTTCCGCATGAAAAACATGCTGAAACCCGGGGGACACACGATGTCAGGTGAGCTCATGACCGAGAGCACCGGAAATCCCGGCGAATGTCTCACAGCGGTTGTCAAAGAGATCGGCTGGACAGGACGCAAGACGGACGAAGAACGCGAACGCGAGTGGAAAACAGGCAAGGTGCGCGGTAAGGGATTTGCCATGCTGCAAAAAGCCCCCGCCATGCCTCCTAACACTTCCTCATCGGTCATCATGCAGATGGCCGGCGACGGTCACGTCAAGGTCATGATCGGCGCGATTGACTACGGTCAGGGCGCTTTGACCTCCATCGCCCAGATCGCGGCGCAGGAGCTTGACATCCCTGTCGAGATGGTAGAAGTGGTCCGCCGTACGAATACGGAGAACAACCCCTACGACTGGAATACCGTCGCTTCGAAGTTCATGTTCATGGGCGGTAACGCGACCATCCAGGCCTCGCGCAAGATGGTTGACACAATGAAAAATATTGCGGCGCAAGTGCTCCACAGCGCGCCGGAATACCTCGATCACGGCGACGGCTACATTTTCAGCAAGCATCGCCCCGACCGCCGCGTGTCTTACAAAGAGATGGCATTAGGCTACATGTACCCCGACGGCACCTCCGTCGGCGGACCGCTTATTTCTCACGGTGTCTGCATCGCGGACGGCCTGAGCAATCTCGATCCCGAAACGGGCGAAGGTCACCCGGCGCTTGCCTGGACTTTTGGCGCGCACGCGGTTGAGCTTGAAGTGGACGTTGAGACGGGTGTCATTGACATCATCAAGATCGCCTCGGCCTTTGACCTCGGTCAGGTCATCAGCGAACAGATGGTATACAGCCAGATCATCGGAGGTGTCATGCAGGGTGTCGGATCGGCCATCCTTGAAGGTTATAAGTTCAGCCCGGACAATGTCCTCCTGAACCCCTCCTTCACCGATAACAAGATCCCCACGATCAAGGACATGCCCTTAGAGGTGGTCCCCATCTATATTGAGAACAAGCAGAAGAACGGTCCTTTCGGCGCCAGAGGCGTTGCTGAGCATCCCATGATCTCGGTCCCCTCCGCCATCGGGAACGCCCTTTACGATGCTTTGGGCATCAACTACTACCACCTCCCGCTCACGCCGGAGAACGTAGCCTTGGGCATCATCAGCGGAGAAAAAGATATTCGCTGATCACTGAAGCTTAGTTTTTCTAAAACAAACAAGGCCGGAAAGCGTTTTTAAAACACTTTCCGGCCTTTGCTTTGCAGCCACGACCATTCCCTTAATTAAGCTTACAATTGCTTGATCGACTCCACCCCATTGAGAGGCAGGTTCACCAACCAATCTTCTTTTTTGTAATCCGCCATAGACGTGCGGACAGCAATTTCAGGCTTGTATTTATCCCTAAACACCCGAAGGCTCTTAGCCTTGAGATTGATCGCAGCCTTCACCTCAACCGGAATAATCCGGTTGCTTGTATCGAGGACAAAATCCACCTCAGCTGAACCGCGGTCATGTTTGAAGTAGTAGACGCTCGAATCTTCTATCAGCTTTAATGTTTGACAAACATATTGCTCGGTCAGGGCACCTTTGAATTCAGTAAACAAATCATGGCCGTCCAGTAAAATTTGCGGACTAAGTCCCGCCATACAGCACAACAAGCCCACATCCACAATGAACAGTTTAAATGCTCGTAAGTCTTCATAGGCTTTGAGCGGGATTCATCCCGCGTTGACACGGCTGACCTTATGGACTAATCCGCAATCCGAAAGCCACATAATCGCCGTCTCATATTCCTTCGCCCGGGCGCCCTCGCGAACAAGACCGTAAATAAATTTTTTATTTTCTTGGGCGAGCTGAGACACAACACTATTCCAGATCATACGAATTTTTGGGACAATGTCGTAGGAAGCGTGCTTAGAAAAATCTTGCTCATAGGCGGCCAAAATATTTTTTTGAATCTCGCGCGCTTCGTGAAAATCTCCATTTTCAGAAAAACTCAACACCGCTTCCGGCATACCGCCGACAAAATAATACTGCTTGAGCCAGTCAATATAATTTGACTTGAAAGAGGTGATCAGATCGTAATCTTGGCTATCCAAGCGTTCCGCAAAGCGAGCCTTGTCTATCGCCATCAGAAATTCCCTAAAAGACATCGGATAGAGCTTCAAAAAATCCACTTTACCCACCGGAAAGGAAGTGCCCCCGGGCATCGAAATGCCCAAAAGTGAACCCGCACATAGAATGTGGTACTCCGGCGCATTCTCATAAAAGTATTTGAGAGAAGATAGCGCACACGGCACTTCTTGCAGCTCATCAAAAATGAGTAAGGTATTTTCAGCCTCAATCCTGCGTCCCGTATAGAGTTCCAATCCCGCAATAAGGCGATCAATGTCAAGATCATCCGCAAACGAATCGCTCATCCTGGAATTCGAATCGAAGTTGATATAAATAGTATTCCGGTAGGCCTTACTACCAAATTCCTTCATCAGCCAGGTTTTACCCACCTGCCTTGCACCCTCAATAATCAAGGGGTTTACCGCGTTTACTTTCCTTCCAGGCATATAATTTTTCAATCGCATATCGGTACATAGCTGAATAATAGCGCGAATTTACACTTTTTGCGACGAATAATTGAGACGCCTCGCAATTATTCCGGCCAAAAAGGCTTTTAATCCATCCAAGGGAAGGAACATTAAAACACCCGAACCAAGGTATTTCAAAATGGAACTCGTATCGCCCAAATACAGCCTCAAGATTAGCACCATATAAATAAAGCCCATTAGGTAGAACACTAGGGAAGAAACAATAAGGTCAAGACTCTGACGCTTCCAAGACATCCCATGTTTTTGGGACAGATAAGAAAGAAGCGTTGCGGCCGGAATAAAGCCAATGACAAAACCAAATGAAGGAGAAAGAAGCACCGCCGCGCCGCCCAACATCCACTTCAAAACAAGGTGGAGACTCATGGCGAAAAAAGCCTCTTGCGGTAAAAGCAACAGACCGGTCGCCAACACAAAAAACGTCTGCAAAGTAAAGGGAACAGGTCCCAACGGAATCCTTATATAGCCCCCCAGCAACGTCAAAACGGCGAAAAGTGCCGCGTGCGTCATCGTCCGGGCACTCATCCTAAAACCCTACCACCCTAACTTCACCGGAAGACAAATGAATCAATTCATCGCCTTCACGGTAGATAAGCGCACCCTCATCGGAAATATCGATGGGGACAATCGTCTCTCCGGAATCCAGCATCACGGGGCGCCCCAAAAGAAACGAGCGCGCCCGGTACTCCTCCATGTAGGAGTGGTCCGAAAAGAAATCGAGAAGCGCCCCTATTTCGTTCACAATATTGCCCGTAAGAAGATTGCGGTCAAAACTGGCTTCGCAGTTTGAAACAGCCCCCGCGATCGACGCAATCGCTTCGGGATAGCCTTCTTTAGGCGCTTTAAGGTTAATCCCGATGCCGATCACCACCGCACTCACCGCGCCCGTCTCAAGATCACTTGTGGCTTCGGTCAAAATGCCGCATATTTTTTTATTTTCTAAAAAAAGATCGTTCACCCACTTAATTTTCACATCGACATCGAACATCCTTTGAAGCACCCGACTCACCGCCACCGCGGTGAGGGTCGTCACACTCGTAGGCGACAATTCATACACCCAGGGAATACCCAGTGAAAAATAAAGTCCCGCACCCTCCGGCGAATAAAACGCACGTCCCCTTCTCCCCCGCCCCGCCGTTTGGCGGTTGGCCGCCACCAGGAAACGATGCTTTGAATCTGAAACACGTTCCTTTGTGAGCGTATTTGTGGAACTCAGTTCATCGTGTACCTCAATTAATAAATCCTGCCATTGATCACTGAGATGGCTCTCAATCCCCGGTACCGAAAGCTTTTCGCTTTCTCGCATGAGCCTATAACCCTGATTCCTAATACCTTCAATATCAAAGCCCTCCTCACGAAGGGCCACAACCGCCTTCCACACCGCGTTGCGACTGACCGACAGCTCATCGGATAAAAAGGCGCCTGAAACAGGCTCATTTTTTCCCCTTAAAAACTTTAAGACAGATGTGCTCGTTCTTTTCATGATCCCAGTCAACCACATATATTTACGGGTGACAATCTCAGTTAGCTTACCGATCATAACAAATAGGTTATGGATGGGTTATAATGACAAAAGAACGAAGAAAGAAGGCTTCTGCCATGACCTTCAACCAACTCAACATCTTCTGCCATGTCGTTGAATACGAGAGCGTGACCCGCGCAAGCGCGAAACTGAATATTCCTCAGCCCGCCGCGACACGCGCCATCCGAGCCTTAGAAAAAGAATTCGGACTGCCCCTCTTTGAGCGCTCAGGCACAGGTATCGTCACGAATGACAACGGCAAGGCCTTTTATACTTACGCAAAGCAAATCCTCGATCTTGTCGCCAAACTCAACCTGACCATGGAAAAGGAAAAAAAGAAGCAGGACACGACGATCTCCATCGTCGTGGAAGCCGCCTCCCATCTTTTTCCGCAAATCTTCACAGCCTTTAATGAACAGTATCCCGACGCGATGTTTCGCGCGCTCCACCAAGACGCGCCCACCAACCTTGAAGGAAACGACTACCCCTTGAGGCTCTACTCCTCACGGGAAAAAGAAGAAGCTGTAAATGTCACGATGCTCGCCGAGGAGGAAATCAAGCTCGCTGTCCCCCGAGACGGTCCCTTTGGGAACAGAGAAAGTGTCCGGCTTTATGAAGTCCGAAACATGGGCTTTGTGAGCCTATTTAAAACAAGAGGGCTACGGCAGATCACGGACCACTACTGCCAACTTGCGGGATTTGAACCCCGCGTCATCTTTGAAACCGACAACACCACCACCCTGACGCGCTACGTGCACTCAGGACACGGCATTGCCTTTATTCCGGCACTCACCTGGCCCAAGGACGAACAGGACGAACACGTCCACCTTCTAAGCGTCACAGAGCCCCTTTGCCGGCGCTACATCAACTTGAGCGTCACCCATAAAGAGAACCTCAGCCGTTATGAGGTTCTCTTCGTGCGCTTTTTAGTCGGATATTTTAAAAACTTAACAGAACTTTAAATCTCTGGGGGTTTCCTCACACAGGACGCCTGCTCAAAACCGTAGGCGATTTCAAGCAGTGTTGGCTCACTAAAGGGCCGCCCGATAATCTCAAGCCCCACCGGAACACCCACCGGCGCGTTTTTGTCTTCGACAAAGCCCGCCGGCACCGCGATAGACGGGAAACCCGTCGCCGAACAGAGCACACCGTTTCTTTGCTTTTGTGAATCACCGATCTTGCACACAAGCTGCTGCTGGTGCGGATAGATAATCGCGTCCAGCTGATGGTCCGCCATGATCTGCATAATATGGGTCTTCATCGCCTCCTGGCGAAGGCGCTTCTCATTGTAGTGAGCGGTGCCCACGTCAAGTGACATCGCCGTCATCAGGTTGTCCTTGATCCCCGGGTGGAACTTGCCTGAGGCGACCACCTCCTCCACGGAGTGCACGGGGGCGTCAGGAGGCAGTTTTTCAAGATAACCATCCAAATGAGTCCTAAAGTCGTCTAAATGGACACTCACTTCCCGGATCATCCAGTCCGAATCAATCGGGTCGTCGATGGGAATAAGCGTTGCGCCGCCCGCTTCAAACACGCGCTTAGCATCCTCCATGACCCGGTTGACCGATTCATTGACCCTTTCTTTACCAAAAAAGCTTGAAAGTACACCAATCCGCTTACCCTGCATACCGTCTTTTTTAAGTGAGGGCAGGTAACTATCAGGCACACGATTCACGGACCAGGCCGTCTCATCGTCTTCGCGGTCGTAGCCTTGGATGACATCAAGGGTCCTCGCACAGTCCTCCACCGTACGGCAGATCGGACCCGCTGTATCCTGCGTCAGACTGTAGGGCACCACCCCGCCCCGGCTCACCAAACCGATTGTAGGGCGTATCCCCGCAAGCGAACAGGCCGAAGCCGGACTGCGGATTGAATTAATCGTATCCGTGCCGATCCCGATAACGCCGATATTCGCGGCAATGGCCGCGCCCGTGCCGCCGGACGAACCGCCCGGTGTGCGGGTCAAATCATAGGGGTTCACGCTCTGCCCCCGCATGGAGCTAATCGTCTCACCCCAGATAGCAAATTCATGAAGGTTGGCCTTCGCAAGAATAATGGCCCCCGCGTCACGAAGTTTTTTCGCAAGGAAAGCATCCTTTTCCGGGACATAGCCCTCAAGGGATTTCGAGCCCGCTGTCGTCTGCATGTCCTTTGTATCGACATTGTCCTTTAAAATGACCGGAATGCCGTGGAGGGGACCTATAAAAGCTCCTTTTTCCTCAAGATACTGATCAAGCTTCTCGGCCTCTTCCAAGGCCTTCGGATTCACCAGGATAACGGAATGCAATGTGTCATCTAAACGTTCAATCCTGTCTAAATAAAAGGCCACTAAATCTTTTGCCGCGAAGCTCCCTTTTTGCATCGCCTCATGCGCCGAGGAGACTGTCATTTCTATAAAATTCATCGTGCTCACCTTTCTCCCCTTTTCTCACATTAGCTGAAGAAACTCAGCAACAGACCCGCCGCCACCGCTGAACCGATCACGCCCGCAACGTTCGGGCCCATCGCGTGCATCAACAGGAAGTTCGAGGGGTTGTATTTCTGACCTTCTTTTTGGACAACGCGTGCGGCCATAGGAACGGCAGAGACGCCGGCCGCGCCGATCAGGGGGTTTACCTTGCCCTTCGTGATGACATACATCAGCTTGCCTAAGAGGACACCTCCCGCTGTGCCGAAAGAGAAGGCCGCAAGGCCTAAGCCGACGATCATGAGGGTGCTGGGCGTGAGGAAGGATTCCGCGGACGCCGTCGCTCCCACCGTCAGCCCCAAGAGTATCGAGACGATATACATGAGCGAGTTTTGAATGGCGTTCACTAACAGTGGGACGCGCTCCGATTCTTTTAGAAGATTCCCAAGCATCAGCATGCCGATTAGAGCGGCGGCCGATGGCAGTAAAAGTACCGTAAACAAAGTCACCACGATGGGGAACAAGACCTTTTCTTTTTGGCTCACCTCACGCAGTTGCTCCATCTTGACCTCACGCTCTTTTTGGGTCGTTAAGGCCTTCATGATGGGCGGCTGTATGATCGGGACAAGTGCCATATAAGAGTAGGCCGCAATGGCAATCGGTCCTAACAATTCGGGCGCAAGCCGGCTTGTTAAGAAGAGCGCGGTCGGGCCGTCAGCGCCGCCGACAATCCCGATGGACGCCGCCTGCTGAGGCGTGAATTTTAAGGCCATCGCGCCTAGGAAGGTCGCAAAGATTCCCAACTGCGCCGCGGCTCCGAGCAGTAAACTCTTCGGGTTCGCGATCAGGGGACCAAAGTCAGTTCCGGCCCCGATGCAAAGGAAAATAAGGGGCGGGTAAATACCCAATGAGGTTCCCTGGTAAAGGTAATACAAAAGACCGCCCGGCTGATTGCCCAAAGGGCCGTCCATGAGACCTGACAAGGGTAGGTTGGCCAACAGCATCCCAAAGGCGATCGGGATTAATAGATAAGGTTCATAGCCCTTTTTCACCGCCAGGTAGATGAATACGCAGGCAAGAACGATCATGATCAGCTTGCCCGGGAGCATCAGGCCGAAAAGCGGTGTGTCAAATCGAAAGAGTTCAACAACCCCTGAACTTTTCAAAAAATCAATGAGAATGTTCAGCATGGTGTACTCCTAGCGGAACGAAATGAGCGGGTCTCCCGCTCGGACGTTGTCCCCTTTATTGACATGAACGGCATCGATCACGCCGTCACCGGGCGCCACGATTTCGTTTTCCATCTTCATGGCCTCAATAATGACGAGGATATCCCCGGCCTTCACCGCGTCCCCCGCTTTCACAGGCACGTCGAGCACGTTGCCCTGCAAGGGGGCGCTGATGCTGTTTCCCGATGCTTTGGGCGCCGCGGGCTTAGGTGCAGCGGATACCACGGGGGCTGCCGCCACAGGGGCTGCCGGCACGGGGTTGTTGCCGGAGACTTCTTCCACTTCGACGAAATACTCTACGCCGTCGATGACGATACGAAAATTCTTTTTCTGCATGGTACGCGATCCTCCTACGGTTAACGCCTCTTTGAATTTCTAAGGGATTCAGCTTCCCAGCCGGAAAGCGTTGCTTTTTTCTTCTCTACTTTGCGCACGACAAAACTTGATCGCTCACCGCCCATGGAGGCAATCGCCGCCGCGATGATCGCAAGGGTCCTTGTGTCATCCACTTCTTCGAACGTTTCTTCCACAAGCACCGGTTCCGTGACGCTTTTTTTCTTCATGCGGGTAAAAAAGGCCGTGATGTCCACCAGGTATGAAATACAGACAAGCACCACAAAGACAATCAGCATACAAAAAGCCGATATGAGCAGGCCTTCAGGAAATGACATATTGTGAAAATCCATGGACTGCCTCCCCTACAGCGGAATGTTGCCGTGTTTTTTGGAAACACTTTCCACCCGTTTACCGCGCAATGTGTCAAATGATGAGATCAGCCTTTGACGCGTTTCTTCGGGCAGGATGACATCGTCCAGATAACCTCTTGCCGCTGCGACATAGGGGTTCATCATGCTGTCTTGGTATTCTGCGATTTTTTCCGCGCGTTTTTCATCCGGCTTGTCCGCTGCTTTTATTTCGCGCGAGAAAATGATATTGGCCGCGCCCTCCGCGCCCATGACTGCGATTTCCGCGTCGGGCCAGGCCAGGACAATATCGCCTCCCAAATGTTTTGAGCACATGCCGATGTAAGCACCGCCGTAGGCCTTGCGTGTAATCAGGGTCACCTTCGGCACGGTAGCCTCACTGTAAGCAAAGAGCATTTTCGCGCCGTGGCGGATGATGCCGCCGTACTCCTGATCGGTACCCGGCAAGAACCCCGGCACGTCGACCAATGTCAATAGCGGGATATTAAAGGCGTCACAGGTGCGGATAAAACGCGAAGCCTTGTCCGAAGCATTGATATCAAGCACGCCCGCCATGACACGCGGCTGGTTCGCGATAACGCCGATGCTCTCGCCGTTCAAACGCATGAAGCCCGTAATGATGTTTTGCGCGTAAAGTGCCTGTACCTCAAAAAATGTACCGCCGTCCGCAAGATTCATGATGAGATCCTTCATGTCATAGGGGGTTCTCGGGTCTTGGGGGATGAGCGAGTTCAGCTGTTCCTGAAGGGTGTTCGGATCTTCAAAAGCTTCTTCAATTTCGACTTTCTCCGCGTTATTTTGCGGCAGGTAACTTAAAAGCGTCTTGATCTGCAGGAGGCATTCGGCCTCATCGGCCGCCCTGAAATGGGCCACACCGCTTGTCGCGTTGTGCGTCATTGCGCCGCCGAGCGCCTGAGAGGACACCTCTTCACCCGTCACGGCTTTAATGACCTGGGGCCCCGTGATGAACATCTCACTTGTGTGGTCCACCATGAAAACGAAGTCCGTCAAAGCCGGCGAGTAGACCGCACCTCCCGCGCAGGGTCCCATGATGACGGAGATCTGCGGGATCACGCCTGAGGCCTTCGTATTGTTATAGAAGATGTGCCCGTAGCCTGCCAATGAGTCCACGCCTTCCTGGATGCGCGCGCCGCCTGAATCGTTGATCGCGATCATGGGGCACCCGATCTTCATCGCGAGTTCCTGTGCCGCGACAATCTTGTCCGCGTGCATCTCACCTAAGGAACCCCCGATGACCGTGAAGTCCTGCGCGGCCACACAGACCAACCGGCCGTCAATCGTCCCGTAGCCTGTGACGACTCCGTCCCCGGCGGCCTCTTTGGTATCCATCCCAAAATCAATCGAGCGGTGTTTCACAAAGAGTCCTGTCTCCACGAAGCTCTTGTCGTCTAAAAGCTGTGTCACGCGTTCTCGCGCGGTCATTTTGCCGCGTTCATGCTGACGTTCGATGGCTTTTTCGCCTCCGCCTTTTCGCAAATCCTCTTTTAGACGGAGCAGTTTATCCTGTTTTTCGCTCAGCAACTGCCTGCCCTCCTTCATTTTTAACCTTCATTTATTTCTTAAAACGTTCCGGAATATCGTACAATCCGCCCGACCAGTCGACGAGTTCTTCGAGTGAACGCGCCGCCAGGCGGTCGTGTGTCGCGGTGGAAGGATCAATATCCATGTCCTCCGGCAGCGCGACTTTACCTTTTTTGCGCAGTGACTCCAGCATGGCCTTGTCGGCATATTCGCCGACCGGTGTATCCTGAGCGACCGCCCCGATCATGGCGGTTTTTTCCGCGTCATTTTCAGCCATGTAAAGATAAGCAACTCCCTGCTCGGTCACGATATGCGTGACGTCTTCCCCGTAGATCATGACGGGGGGCGCGGGGAGTCCCGCCTCACGGCCGATTCTGACCGCGTCCAACTCAGGCACAAAGTTGAAGCCAAATCGCCCCTGACTTTGGAGCATCTGGACGACAAGTTTTTTGCCCGGCACGAGTGACTTCCCCGGATGCGCCATCATCTCCATCCAGGCGTCCGTCGCGTGACGGCGGCCGCGCGTGTTATGCCCCATGTTGGGCGCGCCGCCAAAGCCTGTGAGTCGTCCGCTTGTCACGGTTGAGGAGTTTGCCAGGTAGTCCATCTGCAAGGTGGCCCCTAAGAAAAGATCGATGCCGTAGAGCCCCGCGATCTGCGCGAAAGCACGGTTGGAGCGAAGGGATCCGTCAGGTCCTATGGGAAAGATGTCGGAGCGCGCCTCGGTATAGCGCTCCATGCCCAGCTCCCCGCCAAAGGCGAACATCGATTTGACCCAGCCCTTCTCAATGGCGGGGATCATGGTGGGGTGCGGGTTGAGCACCCAGTGCTGGCAGATTTTCTCTTTCAATCCCAATTCTTCGCCGTAGGTCGGCAAAAGCAACTCAATCGCCGCTCCGTTGTAGCCGATGCCGTGATTCAGGGAGGTAACCCCGTGTTTGGCGTAGATCCCCTTGATGGTCATCATGCCCATCAGGATATGCTCATCCCGGATCTTCTTGGGGTCGCGCGTGAACAGCGCTTCCATCTGGTAGGGCGCGTCGGATTCGACGATGATGTCCACCCAGTCACCCGGGATATCGACGCGGGGGAGCGCGCCTTTTTCAACGATTTCGTTGACCTGTACCACTACAATACCCTGGTTAAAAGCGGCCGCTTCCACCAAGGTCGGCGTGTCTTCCGTACTGTAACCCGTATAGAGGTTGCCGTCGCGGTCTGCCTTCTCGGCGGCCACAAGGCAGATATCGGGGGTAAGATCGACAAAGAGTCGGGAATAGAGTTCAAGGTAGGTATGGATGGAACCGATTTTCAAGGTATTTTCTTCGAGCATCTTGGCCAGCCTCACACTTTGGACGCCGGCGTAGGCGAAGTTGATCTCGCTTGCGATCCCTCGGTCAAAAACATCGAGGTGCTCGTCTCGGGATACCGAGGGGATCAGCATGGTGACGTCATTGACCTTTTTAGGATCAACCTCGGTTAAGGCTTTGGCGAGGAAAGTGGCTTGCTTTTGGTTGTCGCCTTCCAAGATCACGCGGTCACCCGGCCGCATGACGGCGGTTAACACTTTTGCGATGTCACCGGTTACGACTGCCTTTCCCTTAATAAAAGCCTCGGCACTCATAAGCCGCGCCTGTTTCGCATCACGTCTGCTATGCCAGTTCATCCCTTATTCCTCCTCCAAATGAAAAGATCCGAAAGGACCGTTTTTAACGATTATTCAAGGGCAATATCACGGCGGATATTCCCTTTAAAAGCTATCATTGAAGCCCATGAGCGTCAAATATTAAAGACATTCCAAATTATAACATAGTTGTTATGAATACCGCGCTAAAAAGCTGTGTATACTGATCTTACGATGTTGACCTTGGAACAGACTGAACGTGAACTGACGCGAATCGTGGAATCGCTCCCCGAGGAGATTTTTTTCGAGTTAAACGGGGGTGTCCTGTTGAAAGAAGAGACAAAATACCACCCCGGGCGCGTCGCTGACGATCTTCTTATTTTGGGCGAGTATTACCGTGACCGAATCTTCGGCCGCTACATCGTGATCTACTACGGCTCTATGCGACATGTGTTTCGAGGAGCCTCGGATGAAGTGTTTTTGGAAGAGCTGGAACGTGTCCTCAAGCATGAGCTGACGCATCATCTGGAACATCGGGCAGGCGAGCGCGACCTGGAAATTGAAGATGAGCGGGAGCTCATCCACTACTACGCGAATCATCCGCAGAATTAAAAAACATATTGAGGATTAAGAAAGCGCTTTTTTAATAAAAGCGAACTTCCTCGTCCAGTATGCTTCTCCCAAGATAAACTCCGACATCGCGTGTTTTGCGCCCTCGACTAAGAGCAGTTCTTTTTGTTTTGAGGTACACGCTTCATAAAGCGCCTCTCCCATCTTCGTGGGCACAAAATTATCTTCAAGTCCGTGGATGATCATGAGCGGAACCTTGGCCTTTGCGACTTGCCGAATGGGCGTGGCATCCGATCGCGTATAGCCCATAAAAGTAAAAAAGAAGAAAAGCGTGAAGGCAAAGGACACTTGTCGGATCACAGGTTTCATGCCGCGGATCATCCAGCGACCCTGTTCAATCAGGGAAGCATAACCGCAGTCGGCGAGGATGACTTTCACGTCGGAGGGAAGATCCGGATCGCCGCTCAAGTTAAGGACGTTAGCCGCGCCCATGGACAGGCCGTCAAGGACAAAATAGGAGGGGGCGCCTTGTTCTTCTCGAAGCTTTTCCATCCATGAAAGAATGTCACCGCGTTTTTTACAGCCCAAGTCAATTCTCTTGCCGCCACTTGGGGCGTGCCCCCTTAAGATGGGCATGAGGACTGAAAATCCCGCGTCAAGGTAGGCCATCGCCGCGGGCGAGCGCGAGAAGTGGACATCCCGCCAGCCATGGACGAGCACGGCCGTGGCGCCGGCAAAAACAGTATCTTTTTTGATGGCCGGAAAATAATGGGCATAAAGGGTCACTTGATCCTGACGCATCTCCCATAATTCATGAGGGAGGGTTAGGAGATGATCTTTTTTTGCCTCAGCATTTTCATTTCTTCTCAAAATATCGCCTGTGGCACCCGCGGTATTTAACGGAGCGCTCTCCTCTGTTCTTCGGGTCGCGTAGCGAAAAAGTGAAAAACCGATGAGAATTACGTAAGTCAAAAATGCAAGCAGCAAAGCGGCCAGCGCATAGAGCAAAACCTTCAGGCCGATCGACATCGCGACGAATGAAAACATGACGCACTCCTTATCTAATGGCGTATCTTAGGACTGTCGAGCCACTTGCCTCTGAAGTAGAGGAAGGCCGCGAAGATGATGATGATAATGTTCGATGCCAGCATGGAGATCCAAACGCCCCGCGGTCCGAGGTCGGTGAATTGGCGAAACCCCCAGATGAGCGGGAGGCGTACGCCCCATAGGCGCAGTATGGACATGTAGGCCGCATAGCGCGGGTATCCGGCGCCGCTGAAGATACCGGAATATGCGTCGAAATAACCCATCGCAGGTGTCATGAAGATGTTAAACATCATGTATTCCAAAGACAGGCGCCACACAAGCTGGGCCTCGGGCCCCGTCTCACGTATGAAGAGTGACAACGCAGGATAACGCACGGCAAAGAGCAAAAGGCTCCCGCCGATCGCCATCCAGGTGATCACTTTAAAAGCGGTGCGGTTGAAGGCTTTAACGCGGTCAACTTTCCCGGCCCCGATATTTTGTCCCACGATCGCGGTCAGGGAGCCCCCGATGCCGCCAGTGGGCTGCATGACGAAGCTTGCGACTCGGTTGACCGCCGCATAGGCGGCAATGGTCGCGTCGCCGTAGGCGGCGATCTCAGCGTTCAGAAGTGTGAAGCCCAAGGCCGCGCTCCCCTGCCCCATGGCGGTGGGAAAACCCATCTTGACGAGTTCACCCAACTGACCCAGAGAAAGACGTACTTTGCGTATGCGAAGCCGGATGTCATTATGGGGCGAATAGATGGCCCAAGCGCCTAACAGTGTGCGGATCACCTGAGACAGAACCGTTGCAATCGCGGCGCCGGCGATCCCGAGCCCCAATCCCGGTATCGATGTTCCCGGTATGCGATCAAAGATAAAAAGCGGGTCAAGGACGGCGTTTAAAATGGCGGCACCCGCGCTGAT
>Ga0265294_10002870_pt1 | contig 22376 bp, 26 predicted proteins | sample MunlanPumphouse3_FD_192504 | JGI IMG/M metagenome (GOLD analysis project Ga0265294, IMG submission 192504) | Groundwater microbial communities from a municipal landfill in Southern Ontario, Canada - Pumphouse #3 | ecosystem: Environmental > Aquatic > Deep subsurface > Groundwater | place... | reverse complement strand
GTCAATAAATTATGAACAAAAAAGTTGCAATAATTATAGCTTCTAAAGATTTTAGAGATGAAGAATACTTTATAACCAAAGAAGTTCTAGAAAGTAATAATATTACCGTTAAAACTGTTTCCGATGAAAACAAGGCTATTGGTAAATTCGGAGGAGAAGCTAAGGTAGATATTACAATTGATAAATTAAATATAGATAATTTCGATGGAATTATATTTGCCGGAGGATCAGGAGCACTAGAAAGACTAGATAATCAAGTTTCTTATGATATTTGCAATGAATGCGTAGAGAAAGAAAAAATTCTTGCTGCTATATGCATTTCTCCTGTTATTCTAGCAAATGCAGGTGTTTTAAGGGGCAAAAAGGCCACTGTGTGGTCTTCTAATATGGATAAATCAGGTATTCACTCCATTCAAGAAAAAGGGGCTTCTTTTGAGCAAAAAAGCGTTATTGTAGATAAAAACATTATTACAGGTGAAAATGCAGAAGCTTCAAAAGAATTTGGAGAAGTAATAGTAAAAGTATTGACAAAAAGCTAAAAAAAGGTAAAATCTAACCATAATTAATATTCCACAGAAAGCAGGCATAAAGATAAGACCTGCCGAGGATAAAGCAAATCTCTGTTTTATTTTTATCTGTGGAAACACAGTTTTTTTAAATAATAAATATGCCTTTAAATAAAGAACAAAAACAAAATATTGTTTCTGATCTAAAACAAAGCATTGAAAAAAAGAAGTCTATTGTTTTCGTTGGTTTCACCGGAGTCGACGTAAAAGAATTAACTGAATTTAGAGAAGCTTTGAAAGAAAAGGGAAATGAAATGAAGGTAGCCAAGAAAAGTCTTATGAAGATTGCCTTGGAAAGTAAAAATATCGATTTCGATCCCAGAAAATTAGAAGGAGAGGTAGCAATAGTATTTGGCTACGAAGATGAAATTGCTCCAAGTAAACTGGCCTATGATTTTTCTAAGAAAAATCAGAAGGTTAAAATCCTAGGGGGATTCCTAGAAGATAAGTTTTACGAAATGAGCGATGTTATCAAATTAGCTCAATTACCAAACAGAGAGCAACTACTTGGAATGCTTGTTGGAACATTATCAGCTCCAGCATCGAACTTAGTAAGCGTACTTTCTGGAAATACAAGAAAGTTGGTATTTGCACTTTCTCAAATTAGAGATCAGAAAGCATAATAATAAAATAATTAATATACATTAATATATTATAATTAATAAAAATAAATTTTCATTAATTAAAGTAGTTAATGTTAAAAATAAAATGGCAGAAGAAAAAGAAACAATCGAAGTTCCTGAAAAGTTCAAGAAAATAGTCGAAGAAATAGAAAAAATGTCAGTTCTAGACTTATCTGAACTAGTAAAGGTTCTTGAAGAAAAGTTTGGTGTATCAGCAGCTCCTCAAATGATGGCAGCAGCTCCAGTTGCAGGAGGAGAAGCAGCTCCAGCCGGAGAAGAAAAATCTTCTTTCAACATAGTATTAACTGGTGCAGGAGAAAAGAAAATTGAGGTTATAAAAGTTGTAAGAGACTTAACTCAAAAAGGATTAAAGGAAGCTAAAGATTTAGTTGACGCTATCGCAACTGAACCTCAAGTAATAAGAGAGGGTGTTGAAAAGAAAGAAGCAGAAGAAATTAAAAAGAAGTTTACTGATGCTGGTGCAACAGTAGAACTAAAATAGTTACCAAACAAAAAACTCCGCTATATTGCGGAGTTTTTTTATTGTCCAAATTAGTTACAAACTGATGAAGGATTTCCTCCTGTAGCCTTACAAATAACATTTTTTAAAATCTCTTTGTCTGCATCTTCTCCTTTTGCCTCTCCAGATCCAACTCTATAATACTTACAACCAACTATTATAGTAGGAACGGCTCCATTTCCGTATTTTAAAAGAACATCTATATCTGTAGCTCCATCAAAATTCTCGCGGTAAGAAATATTGTCTCCGAATTGAGCTGCTACTTCAGCCATTATAGGCTTCTGCCATACACAATGAGGACAACCTTCAGAACCAAAGAAATATACTATTGGCTTGTCATTTTCAAGACACAAATCAAGATCTGTTATCTCCATAAATCCTCCTTCAATTTCAACAGATTCCTTTTCTAACATTTCAGGAAGAGGTTCTGGTGTTATCTCTTCAGACATATCTATTGGCTCATTAGCGAAAAGATATTTTCCGTCTGCAGTCACAAAAGAATCAAAAGATTGGCCATCTATACTTATTTTAATTCTGTATAAAGTCTTGATTTTTTCATCTTCTATACTTTCTAGGGTTGCTTCCATGCCTTCTGCTTCTAAAATATTCTTATTAATATATTCTATTGCCATATTAGCAGCTTTCTGAGGAGAAGCTGTCAAAGAAGGAAATAACATTATAAAAAGAGTTATGGAGACAATTGCTAGAATTACCGACAATAATATCCATTTATTATCAAAAAAACCTTTAGCCATGTTTTTATTATTTATTATTATAGGATTAATATAACAACTTAATCTAAAAAAATCAAATAAAAAGCCCCGCTAAACGGGGCATTCAATTTACTGAAAAATTATTCTTCTTCGTCTTCGTCAAAGCCTTCGATGTCGTCTTCTTCCTCTTCTTCTTCGTCTTCTTCTTCCTCTTCTTCTTCGTCTTCGTCATCTAAAAGACCTTCAACTTCTTCTTCATCGTCTAAACCTTCTACTTCTTCTTCATCGTCTAAACCTTCTACTTCTTCTTCGTCTAATAAACCTTCTACTTCTTCTTCAGGCTCACAAGATTCATCGTCCATTAACAATGAAGTTTCTTCTTCTGTTGTTGTTTCTTCTTCTTCAAAAATCATAATTTTATATTATTTAAACTATCTTTAATTATTAACAATAATTTTATTATTAACTCACTAATGGCCGACCTTTTTCCTGAGATGTTATCATTATAATTATAGAATTATTATTGTCAAGCCTAAATTGTGGACATTTTAATTAAATAGATTATAATTAAAAAAGATAAAAAAATCTTTAAAAAAAATGAACACTGCTATAAATTATTTTTACTGGCAACTTTTACTCACACCTAAAAAAATAATCTCGAGAATAAAGACTTTTTTAATTTTTGGACTGGAATTTTTCTCAGTCAAAGAAACTATTTTGAATATCTTTTCTCCATGGAAAAGAGAAATTATTGATTATGGAAAAGGGTTCAATATAGAAAGATATATCGAAGCAATAACATCTAATATAATATCCAGAGTTATTGGTTTTGTTATGAGGCTGTTTCTACTAGCCTTTTTTATTGTCTACGAAATAGCAGTGTTAATTTTTGGAACAATAATTTTAATCCTTTATACAACATATCCTTTTATAGCAGTGGGGCTAATAATTATTAGCTTTAAATATTTATGATTAAAAAATTCAAAGAAACCAACATATATAAAGCAACACAGAAAGAAATCTTTTTTTTGTTCCTGGGACTAATTGAAAAGGCTTCTATCTTTTTACTATCAGCTTCCATTATTTTTTACATATATAAGGCCATTAAAAATATTGAAATAGGGGAATTGCTTGGCATAATAATTATTTCTTTTGCCACAATTTTAATTTCAAAAAATTTAAAGTTATTTTTTGAAGATTTTGTCAAAAGACCTAAAAACATAAAAAGTTTGAAGGAATCTTTAAACGAAGACAGAGAACTTCTTTCTTTTCTCAATTTTAAATCAGCAAAATATTTAAAAAAAGCTTTCAGAGCGTCTAAAAATAAATGTCCAGATTCCACTACTATTTTAAAATACTTTTTGGATAATAAAAACCCAAGAATTATATTTATCTTTTCTAGGCTATTAATTGACTTTGAAAACCTTAAAAAAGAAATATCAAACATCAAACCAACTGAAATAAATCCTGATGATTTTATCAGTATAATAAAAGAAGCTGGCATAATAGCTTTAAGAAGAAAAGACAACAATATTAAAGAAGGGGACATCATATCTTCTTTGTCTAAGTTCCAACCAAACTTAAAAAACATTATTATTAATTCTGAAATAGAGGAAGAAGATTTTGAGAAAGTTAATGAATGGCAAGAGAGAATATCAATTAAGATAAAGAAAGACAGAGAATGGTGGAGCCACGAGAACCTACTTAAACTAGGATCCTTAGGAAGAGATTGGACAGCTGGTTACACTCCGACGCTAGATCTTTTTTCTGTTGATTGGACAGACATCGTTCAAAGAAGAGGATTTGAAGATGTAATTGGACACAAAGATAAGGTAGAACAGCTAGAAAGAATTCTATCTAAGAGAAGTGCAGGAAATGCTTTAATAATAGGAGAACCAGGAGTAGGTAAAAAGAATATTATTCATGGATTAATAAGAAAAAGTTTAATTAATCAATCTGTAAAGGAAATAAACGGAAATCGTTTTATTGAACTAGACATAGTTTCCTTATCTTCAAACATTACTTCTTATGAAAAAATGGAAAATGTCTTAAACAAATGCTTCAAAGAAATTGTTCACGCAAGAAATGTTATTCTTATTATTAATGATTTTCATGACTTCTTAGGTGCCAAACAAAAAGCTGGAATAATTGATATCTCAGGAATAATTAGCAGCTATCTTCCTTCTCCCTATTTCAAAACAATCTGTTTAACTTCTTATAAGGGTTTACATAAATACGTTGAGAATAAACCATCAATATTGGCTCAATTCCAAAAAATAGAAGTAGAAGAAATGAATAAAAACGAAACTATCCAAGTTCTTGAAAATAAGGTTTTTGGACTAGAAAAAGAAAACCAAAAATTCATTCCTTTCAATTCCCTAAAAGAAACTGTTGGTATCTGTGAAAAATATATTTTTGATTTTCCTTTTCCACAAAAAGCAATCAATCTTTTAGAGGAATCTGCCGTTTCGAAAACAGACATGGTCATTATGCCTGAAGATATTGATTCTCTTTTTTCAGAAAAAACTCAAATACCAGTAGGAAGGATAAGAAGCAAAGAGAAAGAAATCTTATTAAATATGGAGTCTATCCTTCATAAAAGGATTATAGGGCAATTAGAGGCTGTTAAAGAGGTTTCTTCTTCCTTAAGGAGGGCAAGGACTGGCATTCAGGCAAGAAAAGGTCCTATGGGAAGCTTTTTATTCTTAGGGCCTACCGGAGTCGGTAAAACAGAAACTGCAAAAGCTTTAGCTGAAACATACTTTGGATCTGAAGAAAAAATTATAAGACTTGATATGTCAGAGTTTCAAACAGTTGAAGATATTGGAAGATTATTAGGCTCAGAATTCCAAGAAGGAATACTAACCACAAAAGTTAAAGAAAACCCATTCTCTTTAGTATTATTAGATGAAATAGAAAAATCACACCCTAATATTCTTAATGTCTTTCTTCAAGTATTAGACGAAGGATATGTTAACGACAACATAGGAAGAAAGATAAGTTTTGAAAATACTATTATTATAGCAACCTCAAATGCAGGATATAAGATAATACTAGAAGCATTAGAGAACAACAAAGAAATGACAGAAATAAAAAGAGAGCTTCTTTCTAAAATATTTGAAGAAGGAACATTCAGGCCTGAATTCATTAATAGGTTCGACGGTGTTGTAGTCTTTAAGTCTCTGTCTAGGGAAGAATTAAAATCAATTGCTAGATTACAATTAGAGAAAATAAATAAAAACTTGGCTCAAAAGAAGATAAAATTAACAATAACGGAAGAACTAAAAGATAAAATTGTTGAATTAAGTTATAACCCTATGTTTGGAGCTAGAGAAATGAGAAGAGTCGTTCAAGATAAAATTGAAAATGCTCTCGCCAAAGAAATGCTTAAAAACTCCATACCAAATGGAAGCACAATAGCAATAGACCCTAAAAACTTTAAAGTGTCAATTATTTAGAATAAAAGATAAAGAAGCCCTTGGTAATTCCAAGGGTTTTTTAGTGGTTGACAAGTTTTTTGGGGTGGTGTAAAATGGTCTTAAAGTGTAAATAAGTGGGGAAAAGTGTTAAAAAATAAGATTTTAATATAATGATTATTGGACAATACAATTACAATTTAGACCCCAAAAAGAGGCTAACTATCCCCACTAAATTTAGAAATGTTTTATCTGATGGCGCCATCCTAACGAGAGGAATAGATGGATGCCTTTTTTTATACCCTCAAAAGCAATGGGACGAATTAGCTGAAAAGCTAAGTAAACTTCCTTTGTCACAATCAAGCGCAAGAAGTTTTTCAAGAGTTATGATTGCAGGGGCTATGGATGTAAAAATAGATAGCCTAGGAAGAATCTTAATTCCTGACTATTTAAAAGATTATGCCAAGCTAGACAAAAAGGTTGTTATTGCTGGACTATACGACAGAATAGAAATTTGGGACGAAGAAAGATGGCAAAAATATGGAGACACTACAGATGTTCAAGTAGAAAACATAGCAGACGGATTAAAAGAATTAGGAATATAAAATGCACATACCAGTTTTATTAAATGAAGTTATAGAATATTTAGATCCACAGCCCGATAAGAACTATATAGACTGCACGCTAAGTAGCGGGGGACACACAAAAGAGATTCTTAAGAGGAATGCACCGAATGGAAAAGTTTTAGGAATAGAAATAGATAAAGAGATCTTTGATAAATTAAAAAAAGAAGAAAGATTAATTGCAGTAAATGATTCATATATAAATCTTGAAAAAATAGTAGAAGAAAATAATTTTAATAATATTTCAGGAATACTCTTTGATGTTGGAATGTCTTCCTACCATGTTGATTCAAGTAAAAGAGGATTCAGCTTTAATAAAGATGAGCCTCTAGTAATGAATTATGGTGGGGGAATATCAGCGGAAGAGATTGTTAATGAGTATAGCGAAGAAGAAATAGAAAAAATATTAAGAGAATACGGAGAAGAGAAATTTAGCAGAAAAATAGCTAAAAAAATATGTGAAGAAAGAAAAAAAGAAAGAATAAAAAGCACCTTACAATTAGTTAGAATAATAGGGTTAGCAATAAAACAAAAACATTCAAAGATACACTTTGCAACAAGAACATTTCAAGCACTTAGAATAAAAGTTAACGAAGAGCTTAAAAATATCGAAGAAACCCTTCCTCAAGCATTAAAAGTTTTAGAGAAAGAAGGGAAAATATTAGTAATTTCTTTTCATTCTCTTGAAGATAGGATTGTTAAAAATTTCATGAACGAAAAAGAGAAAGAAGGAAAAATTAAAGTAATAACAAAAAAGCCGATTGTGCCAACGGATGAAGAAATCAGATTAAATCCAAGAAGCAGGTCGTCAAAATTAAGAGTAGCTGTAAAAATATAAAATATGATAAAAAGAAAAAAACTAAAAAAAATCATTGTATTGTCGTCATTATTATTTTCTTTTGTAGGATTATCATCTTTTTATTTATTTCAAATGGTAAAAATGTCAGAAATTGCATATACCATAGGAAAAAATACGGCTATTGTTAAGAATTTGGAGAAAGAAACGGCAGAATTAAAATTAGATATATCAAAACAAAAAAACTTAAAAAATGCTGAAGAAAAAATAATAGACCAAGGATTCAAAAAAGTTAGCTCAAGCAGTATAAATTATATTGTTATACCAGAAATATCTTTAGCAAAAAATTAGAATATGTTTTTTAAGGATTGTAGAATTAATTTTCTAGTCTTAATAGTTTTTTTGGTCAGTCTTGGTTTTTTTTATCGCCTTTTTGACCTTCAAATAAATGAAGGCAATTACTACAAAGCAATGGCCCAAGGGCAGCAGGTAAACCTTATAGAAAAACAGGGAGAAAGAGGCATAGTCTACTTTAAAGGTAAAGAAATTCTAGCCATAAATAATAAAGAGCCTTATCTTTTTGTTTCCCCCGAAGAAATTAAAGAAAAGGAGAAGACAGCAAAAATATTATCGGAAGTCATAGAAAAAGAGGAGTCTCTTCTCTTAGATTTGATGAGTAAGGAAGGAAGTTTTTACAACATAGTAGAAAAAAACATTACAAAAGAAAAAGCTGAAGAAATTAATAACTTAGATCTAGCTGGAATATATATAGGATATGAAAATAAAAGATATTATCCAGCAGAAAAAACAGCCTCTCAAATAATAGGCTTCATCAATCAAGAAGGAATTGGTCAATACGGACTAGAAAGATATTACGATGAAACACTAAGAGGGAAATCAAAAATAGAAAAAAAAGAAAAAAATCCTTATAGTTTTCTTTTTAATATTTCAAATAAAGACTCTATAGATGGATCCTCCTTGGAATTAACTATAGATTACAATATTCAGTTTATGGCTGAAAAAATATTGAAAAATGGAGTAGAGCTTTATGAGGCGGAGGGAGGAGAAATAATTGTTATGGATCCAAATAGTGGAGCAATCATAGCTATGGCACAATTTCCTAATTTTGATCCCAATAATTATGGAAATGAATCAATTGAATATTTCCAAAACTCATCAATACAAAAAATATTCGAACCTGGATCAATATTTAAGCCAATAACAATGGCAATGGCTCTTAATGAGGACGTAGTAACCCCAGAAACAACATATAATGATAACTTGGGATATGTTCAATTTGGAACGTATCGTGTTTCTAACTTTTCCAACAAAGCTTGGGGAGAAATAAATATGACTAAGGTTCTTGAAGGATCAGTCAATACGGGTGTCATTTTTGCAGAAAAAAGATTGGGACATCAAAAATTTTATGACTATCTAGATAAGTTCGGCCTATTTGAAAAAACAGAAATAGATTTAGCAGGGGAAGTTTTTTCTAAAAATAGCGAACTTAAAAAAGCTTTAGAAAAAAATATAGATGTTAACTTTGCAACCGCTTCCTTTGGACAAGGAATAGCAACAACTCCTCTTCAAGTAATATCAGCTTTTTCTTCTATAGTTAATGGAGGCACGCTTTATAAGCCCTATGTTGTCAAAAAAATTAATGACGAAGAGATACAATCAGAAATTAAAGAAAAAAACATTATATCCAAAGAAACAAGCTTGGAAATAAGGAATATGCTTATTAGTGTTGTTGAAAAAGGATTTGGACATTTAGCACAAATTGAAGGCTATAATATTGGAGGGAAAACAGGAACATCTCAAGTCCCTTATACTTCTTTAGGAATAAATAAATCTGGTTATTCAGAAAATACGTGGCAAACATTTATGGGATTCGCTCCAGCACTTGATCCAAAATTTATAATACTAGTAAAATTAGACAATTCTAAAAAAATAAAAACTTCTGAATACTCTGCAGTTCCAATATTTAATGAGCTCTCCAGATATATTATAGACTATTGGCAAATACCTCCTGACAATAATGAAGATTTAGACAAATAATAATAATTATGCTATTTTTATTCTGTCTAACGGTCCCATCGTCTAGTGGTTAGGACTCTAGATTCTCAATCTAGCAACACCGGTTCGAATCCGGTTGGGATCACATAAAAAAATAAAAAAATGGACACAATATTTTATATTGCTACTTTCTTATTATCTTGCTTCGCTTTCTATTTCTCCGGAGAATTAATTGTAAAAAGTTTTAATAAAATTGCTAAATTTCTAGGCTGGAAAGAGTTTGTTGTTTCCTTTTTAGTTATGGCAATTATTGGTTCACTGCCCAATCTTTTTGTCGGTATATCATCCGCTCTTCATGGAATTCCTGAGCTCTCTTTTGGAGATAATATTGGAGGAAACGTTATTGATATGACCTTAGCAGTTGCCCTAGCTGCTCTCTTTGCTAAAAATGGCATACCAGCTAAAAGTAGGACTATAAACAATTCTTTAATTTTCACATCTATTGCTGCTGCTATGCCAATATTCCTTGGTTGGGATGGAATAATTTCAAGAATAGATGGAATAATATTAATTAGTTTCTTTGTTTTCTATATGGTATGGCTTTTCTCTAAAAAAGACCGCTTTGTTAAAGTTTGCGAAGACAATCAAACAATTGAAGAAAGCTTTGAAAGATCTTTAAGTGGAGTCTTTAAGGTTATTTTTTGCTTAATCATATTTGCCATTGCCTCTGACTTAATAGTTAAATCTGCCATGTATTTTGCTGAAACCTTTGATGTTTCTGTCATGATAATAGGGCTATTCGTCTTAGGACTTGGTAATTGTGCGCCTGAAATATTTTTTGCAATAAGTACCGCTAGAAAAGGACTCGAATGGATGATCTTAGGAAGCCTAATGGGATCGGTTGTTTCTTGTGCAACAATGGTAACAGGTATTGTAGCTATAATTAACCCTATTCATGTTTCTAACTTCTCTTCATTTTTAATTGCTAGAATATTTTTATTCATAGCTATATTTTTCTTCTTCATATTTATCAAAACAGACAACTGTATTAATAAAAAGGAGGCTGCTTTTCTTTTGTTCGTCTATATATTTTTCATAATCTCTGAGATATTTTTTGGAGTATAGTCTTGAATATTTTTATAGTTTGTGATAAAGAAATCTTGGTAATCAAAATGGATGAGAAAAAATTAAGAAAGCTTCAAGAGGAGGCCTTGAAAGAAATCAAAGAAGGGGACAAGCCGGCCGAAAGAGAGGCTGTGAAGAAACTAGGAAGATATCTTCTTTACGGGGTTGATTAGAATTCAACCCCTCTATTATTATATTGACTCTTAATAGAGAAAATGATATAAAGATACAGTATTAATTAATTAAAAAATATGTTAGCAGTAATAAAAACAGGAGGAAAACAATACAAAGTTTCCCCAAACGATAAGATAAAAATAGAAAAGATTGACCAAGAAGAAGGATCTGAGGTTATTTTTAATGACGTTCTTTTGCTTGAAAATGAAAAAGAATTACTAATCGGGGAACCTTTAGTGAAAGGAGCTGAAGTAGTTGCAAAAATTATAAAACAGGGAAGACACGAGAAAGTAATGACTTACAAGAAAAAGCCAAAGAAAAGATACAAAGTTAAAAAAGGACACAAACAATTTTATACTGAAGTTGAGATCATAGAGATCAAAAACTAGAAACCAATATCTCCTTCTGCAAACTCATGGCCTGTTTCAAGGTTTCTGAAACAGGCTCTTTGTTTATCAAAAAATAATTCTACTCTCCCAATAGGGCCATTTCTATGCTTAGCAATAATAATATCGGCTATGCCTTTTCTAGGGCTTTCTTCTTGGTAAACATCTTCACGATAAATAAACAAAACAACATCAGCGTCTTGCTCAATAGAACCAGAATCTCTTAAGTCTGACAACCTAGGAATTTTTGGCGTTCTTTGCTCTACAGCTCTAGATAATTGGGAAAGAGCCAAAACAGGTATATTTAATTCTCTTGCTAAGCCTTTTAGTTGTCTAGAAATTTCTGTTATTTGCTGGACACTATTCATAATTCTATTATTTGGCTCAATTAGTTGTAAATAGTCTACAACAATTAAGCCTAAGCCATGACTAGCTTGAAGCCTTCTCGCCATTGCCCTCATTTGTAAGACACTACAGGTAGAAGCATCATCAATAAATATTGGAGCCTCAGAAAGAACTCCTAATGCATGTTGAATGCAAACAAAATCATTTTGTTCACCTTCGGAAGAAAGCATTCCTTGTCTAATTTTCCATGAATCAATATTTGATTCTGAACTTATAAGTCTATCTATTAATTGGTCCTTGGACATTTCTAAGGAAAAGATACCAACAGAAAGCTTTTCCTTAAGAGCAACATTCTTAGCGATATCTAGGGCTAAACTTGATTTACCCATTGATGGTCTAGCAGCTAAAATAACAAGGTCTGACTTTTGAAGGCCCGACAAGACTGAATCTAGAGCATTAAAGCCAGTAGAAACCCCTCTAATGGCTCCTTTTTGCTTTGATATCTTATCTATTCTTTCAAAAGCCTCTTCTAAATAAGGCTTAATGGGAAGAAAAGACTGTGTTAAATTCTTTTGAGTAATTCCAAAAATCCTTCTTTCTGCTGAATCTAAAAGCTGATCTGCCTCTTCTTCTTCTTTATATCCCATAAGACTTATATCTGAACCAGCCTCAATTAAATCTCTTAAGATCCTCTTCTTTTGAACTATTTTAGCGTATGTTAAAACATGGCTAGCAGTAGGAACTGTATTTATTAATTCAGTTAAATATGTTGTCCCTCCTATATTTTCTAGTTGATTTCTCTCTTTTAGTTTAGATGCAACAGAAATTAAATCTATAGGCTCTCCAGCAGTAAATAAGTCTTCTACAACTTGATAAATATGCTGATGACTTGTCTTATAAAGATCTTCTCTACGCAAAATATCAGCAATCTTAGTGATTGCTTCTTTGTCTAACATTAATGATCCTAGTAAGCTTTTTTCTGCCTCGATATCTTGAGGAGGAATCTTTATGTTTGAAATTTCTTTACTCATTAGCTATAATGTAGCAAACAAAAAATCGCACGTCAATTATATGAAAGTAGGATTTATTTCTTTCCATTCCTTCGCTAATCCCGGAGGAGTTAAAAACCATATTTTAGGATTATCTAAAGAATTCGAGAAAAGAGGAATAGAAACTAAAATAATCGTACCTAGACGAAAATTATGGGAAAAATATGGCAACAATGTCATTCTTTTAGGGACGTCTATACCAATAAATATTGCTGGAACACAAGGAGATTTTGTCTTAAATTTTAACCCTATAGCTATAAAAAAAGTATTAGAAAGAGAAAAGTTTGATGTCTTACATTTTCATAACTTTATTGCTCCATCGGCAGTACAAATACTAGAAAAATCAAAGAGTTTAAATGTAGTTACATTTCATGCAAACATGGAAGCCAGCCCTATTATAGAGGGAATGATAAAAGCCCTAAGCAGAACTATTAATAATAATGTTTCAGGAATAATAGGTGTGGCTTCTTTTAATTTAAGCTTGTTCGATAAGTTTAAGGGACTTAAAAAAGTAATACCCAACGGGATTGATTTAGAAGAATTCAATCCTTCAATTAAAAAATTGGGTAAGTTTAGAAAAAACAAAATTAATATATTGTTTCTAGGAAGAATAGAAGAAAGAAAAGGATTGATTTATCTTTTAAAAGCTTACAAGATTCTGCAAGAAAAATATGATAATTTAAGGCTCATAATCGTTGGAGATGGACCACTAAAAGGGGAGTGCCAAGAATACACTCAAAGAAATAAACTAAGAGAGGTTTATTGGGAAGGATCCCAAACAGGAAAAATTGTTCCAAGATATTTTTCAACCTGTGACATATATTGCAGTCCAGCTATATTCGGAGAAAGTTTTGGCATAGTTTTACTAGAAGCAATGGCATGCGGAAAGCCCGTAACAGGATTTTCTAATATTGGTTACAAAGAATTACTAAAAAATACAAAAGGCGAATCATTTTTAGCAGAACCAAAAAATGAAAAGGAGCTTGCTTTGAAGATAGAAAAATTAGTTATAGACGAAAAGTTAAGAAAAGAAATGGGAGAGTGGGGAATTAAAGAGTCCAAAAAATACTCATGGGAAAAAATAGCCGATAAGGTTTTGCTTTTTTATAAAAATTGTAAAAAATTAAAAAGTTAAGTTTTGTTTAATAATTGTTTTCTCCCCCGAATCTTCTATCTGCCATCCAAGACTTTCGATTTTTCCCCTTATTTCATCCGACTTTTCCCATTCCTTATTTTTTCTTTTTTCTTCTCTTTCTTTAACTAAAGTCCTTACATCTTCAGGAACTATTTCTATGTCACTTGTCCAAACAGGCAAGTCATTTTTAAATATCTTTATAATGTATTTTGAATCTGAACTTTTTTCATCCGACTGAATAGAGGAAAGTTTTAGTCCAAAAACTTTATCAAAGTCTAGCAAAAGATCGTGCTTGTCAGAATCAGGCAAATCCTTGTCTTTAAGCATATCCCAAGTCATAGCCAAAGCAGAAGGAATGTTTAAATCATCATTAATGTATTCTTTAAAAGAATTCTTATAATCTTCATATTTTTTAGAGTGTTCTGTCTTTTTACTATGAAAGACTTCGAATGCTTTTTCATAAAGCTTGTTTAAACTATTCTCAGCAAAATCAATACTTTCATCACTAAAAGAAAGCTTTGAGCGATAATGAGTGTTTAGGCATAAATAACGGTAGGCAAGAGGACTAACTCCTTTTTGTTTTAAAGTTCTAAGGGTAATAATGGTTCCTGATGATTTACTCATTTTAGAATCTTTCAAATTAAGAAATTCTCCATGCATCCAGTAATTAGCTAGTAGTTTATCGTATGCAGCTTCTGCTTGAGCTATTTCATTAGTATGATGAATAAAAACATGATCAATTCCACCACAATGGATATCAAAAGGTATTCCTAAATTTTTAATACTCATAACAACACACTCAGTGTGCCAACCAGGGAAACCAACTCCCCAAGGAGAATCCCACTCCATTTGTCTCTTTTCGTTCTTAGGACTAAATTTCCATAAAGCAAAATCAGTTTGACTTTTCTTTTCTTTAACTTCTTCAATTCTTCCTTTCATTTCTTTCCTTTCGCTCTCTCCCCAAAGCCTTCCATACTTTTCCAATTTAGAAGTATCAAAATATACTCCGTCGGATATAACATATGTAAAACCTTTTTCTTCCAATTTCTTTATCAATTCTATTTGATCTTGAATAGTATCAGTAGCTTTAACCCAAACATTAGGTTCTATAATATTTAATAATTCTAAATCTTTTTTAAAGAAGTCTGTATAAAATTCTGCAATCTCCCAAACAGTTCTTCTTTCTTTTTTTGCTCCTTTTTCTAACTTATCTTCTCCAGAATCAGAATCAGAAGTTAAGTGTCCGACATCAGTAATGTTCATCACATGTTTAACTTTGTATTGATTATATTCCAAAGTTCTTTTAAGAATATCTTCAAAAATATATGTTCTCAAATTGCCAAGATGAGCAAACCAGTAAACTGTTGGCCCACAACCATATATCTTAACCTCATTTTTATCTATAGGCTTAAATTCTTCCTTTTTTCTAGTTAAACTATTATATATTTTCATATTATTATTTTATTAAATATATCTTTCTCCTCTATCAGGAAAGACAGTAACAACGTTCACTCCTTTATTATTTTTACATATTTCTCGAGAAATATACATAGCAGCCCCTGAACTAGGACCAACAAGCATACCCTTTTTAGAAAGATCTTCCTTTGTCTCTAAAGCCTTAATTGCTTCCAAGTCATATATCTCATCTATTAGGTCAAAATCTATAATAGGAGGGACAAAACCATCCTTAATAGACCTTAATCCTTCTATTATTTGATTTTGTACGGGCTGAATTCCTATGACCTTAATATTAGGATATTTTTCTTTAAGCTTTCTTCCTATGCCCGTGATAGTTCCTCCTGTTCCCATACCGGCAACAAAATAGTCTATTTTCTCTCCCATCATTTGTTCGATTATCTCTTCCGCTGTTTTATAATAATGAGCATCTGGATTATTTAAATTCTCATATTGATTTAAAAAAACTAAACATTCTCCTTTTTTTGCCATTTCTCTTGCATCATTGATGGCAAACTTTCTATACCTCAAGCTTTCAACAAGAATAACTTCTCCTCCATAAGCCTTGATCATTTTAATCTTTTCAATACTTGTTGTCTCAGGAATAATAACCTTAACCTTGTATCCCTTCATCGCTCCAACCATTGCAAGGCCAACACCAGTGTTTCCACTAGTTGGTTCTATCAAAGTATCTCTTCCTTTTACGATAAGACCGCTTTTCTCAGCCTCATTAATCATATTAAGAGCAATCCTATCTTTAATTGATCCACCAGGATTAAATCCTTCCATTTTAGCGAATATCCTAGAATCATTTTCTTCTTCAACCTTTACGAGAGGAGTGTTGCCGATATAGTCCAAAATTGTTTTTATTGTTTCCATATTAATTATGTTTATTATTAACAAAAAATCTCTTAACAACTAAGAGATTAGAGGGAAAAGCTATATTAACAAAAAACCAATCTCTTAGTCTAAAGGAGGGCAACAGCAACAACAGATTTGGTTTTTTTCTTTATTTATCATTATAATTATTCTAACAAAACCCTTTCTTTTGTCAACTCGTTGACATAATCGATAGTATCGGATAGGCTATTAGAGCCCGATGAACTTCTTAAACCGCAAAGAAGTGAGGGAGAACAGCCGTTGAACAAAAAAGCCTCCGGCTCTCAAGCCTGCACAAAAATAAATAAAATTGTGCAGGCATTTATTTTTTTATTATTCCTCTTGACAAAATATTATTTAATGTTTATAACGAAAACATCCTGATCTTCTCGAAAACTTAAAACAGAGAAGAGAAGGAATCTTATGAATGAATGGCTCGTTGAACAAAATTAAAAAAGAAGAGGAAGGAGGAAAAAGAGAAAGAAGAAAAGAAGGACGCTCGTTATCCATCCCCGTAAACCCGTGGTCATTATCTCAATACAATAGAGAATATGACCTTTTTTTTATTTCATTTGATTTTTAATCAAAAAAATCATACAATAGTTTTATGTCAAACTTAGCATTATACAGAAAATACAGGCCTTCTATTTTTAATGAATTTATAGGTCAAGATCATGTAGTTAAAACTATTACTAATGAGATATCTTCCGGTAGGATTTCTCATGCTTATCTATTTTCAGGACATAGGGGAACAGGGAAGACTACAATGGCAAGGCTTTTTGCCAAAGCAATTAATTGTCAAAACTTAAAAGGATCTGAACCTTGCAATAAGTGTCCTTCATGCATAGAAATAAATGAAGGGAAAGCTATTGATGTTATTGAAATAGATGCAGCCTCTAATAGAGGAATAGATGAAATAAGAAGCATAAGAGAAAGTATTAGATTCGCTCCCAGTTTCTTAAAATACAAGGTTTTAATACTTGATGAAGCCCATCAACTTTCAAAGGATGCAGCTAATGCTCTTTTAAAGATACTGGAAGAGCCACCATCATATGCAATTTTTATACTTGCAACGACTGAAGCTCACAAAATGATTCCTACAATTGCATCCCGATGTCAAAGATTCGATTTCCATAAGCTTACATACAAGGAAATAGTTAAAAAGCTTTCTTTCGTTTGCGAAAAAGAAAACATTGATATTGAACCAGAAGCTTTAAATATGATTGCTTCGGCCTCTGAAGGATCGATGAGAGACGCTGAAGGAACATTAAATCAGGTTCTTAATTTCTTACCGGATAACAAAATTAAAACAGAAGATGTCCAAACTATTTTAGGAATTGTTAACATCTCTTTAGTAACAGAATTAACAGACTTTTTAATGAAAAAGGACAAAGCAGGAGCATTGAAGTTCTTAACAGATCAACTAGAAAAGGGAATAGACTTGCCTGAATTCACAAGGGCCCTTATTGACTATTTACGAAAATTGCTTATCCTTAAGATTGACATTAATTTGACCGAATCAATAATGCCAGGAGAGACAGAAGAATCGATAAATATTGCAAAAAAACAAGCAGAAGGATTCGAAGAAGAATTCTTAAAGAAATCCCTTAATCTTCTTTTAGAGGCAGACAACAAAAGTAAGTATGCTTCTATACAGCAACTTCCTCTTGAGTTAGCAATAATTGAATCGATAGGAATATAATACCATATTGTGGGATCGTCTAATGGTAGGACGACGGACTTTGACTCCGTTAATCTAGGTTCGAGTCCTAGTCCCACAGCCACTTTGAGCGCGGCACGAGACGCGCTAATAGATACTCTAGAAGTACAAATATATTAATATTATATCAAATATGTTTGTAAGAAAAATAAATATAAAAAATTTTAAATGTTTTGATGATAATTTTGAAGGATTAGAGTTTAATACTCCTAATGGTAGTTTGGGCAGTGGTTTAAATATTTTTGTTGGAGAAAATAATTGTGGTAAATCTACAATTTTTGAGGCAATTAGTTTTTTAAGAGATGGAACTAAAAAATCATTAAACGATATTAAAAATAAAAAATCATTATGTAAAGATTTTATATCTGTAGAACTAATGTTTTCAGGAGATAATATCGAAGGCGTTATTGATGATTTTTCTCAAGAAAACAAAAAAGATATTTTTAAAAAATATGTGTATAAAAATGAAGCTAACGAGAAATGCTTAAAACTTTTTAGATCCTCTGAAAAAATAAAAGAAATTAAACTTTGGGATAATAGTAAATCGGAATTTAAAAATGAGGCAGGTATAGATGCTCCAGTTAAAAAATTATTTGAAATTAATATTGTTTCATTGGATTTAGATCCAAGCGATGAAGCTAGTTACGGTTCTTCTACCACTTGTGGAAATTTACTGAAAGAGATAGTAAAGAATTTTGAGGGCACTGATAGCTATAAGAATTTTTCTGAAATTTTTAATAAGACTTTTAATAAGAAGGATTCTGAATTTAAAAATAAACTTAAAGAAGTTGAAGATTCTGCTGAAAAAATATTTATAGAACAATTTGGTGAAGCAAAATTAAGCTTTCATTTTGATGAATTAAAAATAGATTCTCTTTTAAAAAATACAAAAATTAAAGTTGATGATGGGGTCTTGACAAATATGGAAGAAAAGGGAGATGGTATGCAAAGATCAATCACCCTTGCTCTCTTGCAAGTTTATGCAAATCAATTGATTAGGCATCCAGAAAAAGATATATCTAAACCATTCTTTCTCTTTATTGATGAGCCAGAACTTTGTCTTCATCCCCAGGCCCAAATAAAGCTATCTAGGGCTATATCAGAACTTTCTAAGAACAGACAAGTGTTTGTAGCAACACACTCTCCATATTTTTTTAAGAATATTGCAGGTGACACAAAATTTTTCCTTTTTAAAAAAGAAGTTGACAATGGAGTTAAGATTTTGGATGTAAAAAATGAGAATTGGGGGAATTTCCCATGGAGTCCTTCTTGGGGAGAAATAAATTTTTATGCATATAATTTGCCAACAATAGAGTTTCATGATGAACTTTACGGAAGATTACAAGAGAAAACGCAAAATTATAAAGAAAATGATATAGAGAATTATTTTGTAGCTAACAGGATAACCTTATGTAAAAAATGGACTCCTGAAAAAGATGGAAAAATTTTACAGGAAAAAAATGTTACATTGCAGACGTTCATTAGGAATAAAATCCATCATCCAGAGAATGTTACTATGCAGAGTTCTGACTATACTCTTGATGATTTAAAACAATCTAGTGAAGAAATGATTGTTTTATTGCAAGCTTTAGGGGTTTAGCCAATTAAAACAATTATTTAATTAATTTTCAAGACTAAACTATTTTTCTTTTTTATGTTATTATTCTAATTAATGAAAAAATATTATGATAAGAAAAATTTTACTTTGTATCAGGGGGATTGTTTAGACGTTCTTAAAAGAATAGAAGATAACTCTATTGATATGATATTTGCTGATCCGCCATACTTTCTGTCCAGTGGAACTTTTACGTGTCAGGCAGGTAAAAAGGTAAGTGTTAAGAAAGGAGATTGGGATTTAAGCAACGGATTAAAAAAGAATTTTGAATTTCAAATGGATTGGATTAAAGAATGCAAAAGGGTATTAAAACCTCATGGCACTATATGGATAAGTGGAACATATCATTCTATATATCAGTGCGGATTCGCTCTTCAAATAGCAGGATATCATATATTGAATGATATAGCGTGGCTAAAACCTAACGCCTCCCCTAATTTAAGTTGTAGAATGTTTACTGCAAGTCATGAAACAGTTCTATGGGCTAGGAAAGATAAAAAGTCAAAGCATACTTTTAATTATGAGGTTATGAGAAATTGGGAGCCTAAATTGGCAGATAAAATACATAATAAAGGAAAACAAATGAGATCGGTTTGGGCCATAAATACTCCACCAAAAGAAGAAAAGAAATTCGGAAAGCATCCAACTCAAAAGCCGTCGGAGTTATTAAATAGAATAGTTCTAGCATCAACTAATAAAGGGGACACAGTTTTAGATCCTTTTACTGGAAGTTCAACAACTGGATTAGCGGCATATTTTAATGGAAGAAACTTTATTGGAATAGATAAAGAGAAAGAATATTTAGATTTATCTATTAAAAGGTTTGAAGATTTAAAAAGCAAAATTAAAGAAATATGAAAATTGTAACTAGGAAAACAGCGATAGAAAATTTAGAAAAATATAAGGGGCAAAATTTAAGAGTTTGGGCTGATAAATATAACATTACTGTCTTTAAAAATGGAAAACAAAATAAGGGGTGGAAGGGGCATGTATTGGAAAGGTTGGCGGGGCTAGAAAACAATAATGAAAAGGCTCCTAATGGCTTGGGTTTTGAATTAAAGTCTGTGGCTTTTGAGAAAAAGGACGGAGTTCTAGTGCCCAAAGAAACCATGGCAATAACAATGATTAATCCAGAAGAGTTAAAAAGACAGGATTTCTTTAATAGTCATTGTTGGGAAAAATTAAAATCATTAGTTTTTTGTGCTGTTTTATGGAATGATTATAGCGCAGTAGATTCAGAGTTACTTGAAATATCGAGTTTAGATTTTTCTGAAGACGATGAATTAATAAATGAAATTAAAGAAGACTATGATTTTATTAGGAAAAAATTAATAGACCAAGGATTTGAATCTTTAACTGGAAGGGATGGAAAATGGATTCAAGCGAGAACAAAGGGACCTGGACATGGATCGGTTAGTAGAGCATTTTATGCGAGAAGAGAATTAGTTAAAAAAATGTGTGACATTTAGATGTAATTTTTTATCGAAAAAAGTGTCACTTTTGTCACTTTTTTTGCTATAATAACATAGAGTGTAGAACAAGAAAAAATAAAAATGATTGAGGAAGCTTTACGGGTATTAGAGATTTAATATTTCTAACTTGAAGAGCTCAGCCACTTTGAGCGCCTTACGAGAAGCGTTATCTAACATAATAATAAATAAAATTATGGAAGAAGATAAAAACAAACTAGAAAATAAAATTTGGTATAGACTTCTTAAGATTTTATATTTTTTTTCTTATTGTTTGGTTCCCGTGATTGTTTCGATAGTATGGGACAATAATGCTCCTCATGAATATGGTAGTTTTAAACATGAAACGGTTTGGTTTACGCACACATTGGGTTATTATATGCAGAGTACATTGTTAATTTTTCTAACCATAATTATTTCTATAATAGTTATAAGATTAATGAAAGTTATTATATTATATATAATAATAGGTCAGAGACCAGAATGGAAGAAAGAATTTAAAAAGCTTTTTTAATATTTATACAATAAAGGATGATTAGGATAATAAACAACTTATTAATAACTAATTATGATGGAAACACCCTTTGATTTGGGTGTTTTTATTAAAGGATGTTAAATATGAAAATTAAATTTATTTTAATAATTATAATTGTAGCAATTTTAATAGGTTTCTTTGTTGGTATTAATTTAAATACAGTGAAAGAAAAATTCAATATTGATCAAGAGAATGTTTCAATGTGTAATTTTGAATTAATAGACATTAAGAAATATCAAGGACTTTATGAAAATTCTTTATCGCCATATATTGATACAGAGTATTATACAGCATATGTAGTATATGAGGGGTTAATAAAAAATAATTCTCCTCAGAAGGAATTATTAAAAGAAATGGTGCTCAAGTTATATAATGAGAAGGGTATATTTTTAGGAGAGGCTTATGATGAAGTTAATGATTATGTTGATCCTGGAAAATCAGTACCTTTTAAATTATTGGTAAATATAGATCGTAGATATAATACAACCTTAAGAAAATATTATGATGAAAGCGAAGAGTTTTTACCAGATATTTATCCATGGTTTTTAACATGCAAATAAATATAATAAATAATAAGTTAAATAAATTTATATGAACCAAGAGAATAAATTAAAAGTTAATAATTTTACACAATTAGGATTCTATATTAATCATCTTTTAGATGAAGGTAAATTTTTAAACATGGAGGATGTTGCTATTCATACAGAAAGAGGAGATATATTAACATATCTTGATTTAGAATTTCCAGGAGAGTTCAATTCAAAAAATTTAGCTAATCCAGAAGAATTGGAGAAAGCTTTTATAGAAATAAGCACTATTGATCCAAAAGAATTAATAGTAAGCAAGAATGGATTAGCCTTTTTAATGGCATTGTGCTTGGAATACGCTCAAAGAGCGTAGAAATTATAAAAATTGAAATAGTTGACAAAGCTTTGCAGGTATTAGAGATTTAATATTTCTAACTTGAAGAGCTCAGCCACTTTGAGCACTATGCGAGACGCGTCGAAAGCTCCATGTAAGGGGTTTTTTCGACTTTGCTATTGACATATCAATAAATGTATTATATAAAAATATAAAATGCTTTTTAAATTACTTAAAACTAAGAAAATTAAAAACAAGAAAATAACGAGCGTTTCGGTTGTTATTTTTAATGATTCTAAAGAAATTTTAGTGGTAAGGTTATTAAAACGAGGATGGGATATTCCAGGAGGACATG
>Ga0265294_10002869_pt1 | contig 22377 bp, 19 predicted proteins | sample MunlanPumphouse3_FD_192504 | JGI IMG/M metagenome (GOLD analysis project Ga0265294, IMG submission 192504) | Groundwater microbial communities from a municipal landfill in Southern Ontario, Canada - Pumphouse #3 | ecosystem: Environmental > Aquatic > Deep subsurface > Groundwater | place... | reverse complement strand
TACTGCTGAAGTGGAGGTAAGGGGGAATGAGGTAATCTATCATGTGGTCAGCGGAGATACTGTACTGCTGTACAATCAGCCGCAACTGGATGAAAGGGATGCAACCTATGCCAGACTGATTGAGCTGAATGGCGGCGAAAAGATGTTGAGCAAAGGAACCATATCCCTCCAGAGTGAAGGTCATCCCATCGATTTCAGAAAAGTAGAGTTACAGTTACTTGATTAACCCCCTGTAGATGACTCTTGATTAATCCCGCTGAAATGCGGGATTTTTTTTGATTATTACTGAAGATAATCTTGCAACAATTGAGACAATATCATAAATTTGAACCGAATAGTTTAAACATTTTAAAAATTACAGCAATGAAAATCATGGGAAAATTACCTCAGGAACGGATCAGTGAGCTGCTTAAGATTCTGCGAAACCGTTTTGAGTCAAACATGGACCGACATAAGGGGATGGATTGGAACCAGATTGAGACACGACTTAAAAAGAATGCAGAAAAATTATGGTCGCTGAATGAAATGGAAGAGAGCGGGGGTGAACCGGATGTGATCGGGTATGACAAAAAAACTGATCTCTATATTTTTTGTGACTGCACTCCTGAAAGTCCGAAGGGCCGCAGAAGCCTCTGTTATGACCCCGATGCATTGGCATCGAGAAAAGAACACAAACCTAAGAACAGTGCTGTGGGTATGGCAGATGAGATGGGAATAACGTTGCTGGACGAGGAGCAGTTTGTTGCATTACAGCAGCTCGGGACATTCGACACAAAGACATCGAGCTGGATTCATACCCCCTCTCAGGTGAGGGAACTAGGAGGGGCGCTTTTCGGAGATAAGCGCTATGGACGTACGTTCATCTACCATAACGGTGCAGAGTCCTATTATGCTGCCCGGGGTTTCCGGGGGCTGTTAAGGATATAATGAGAGAGGCTGTCTTTTTTAGACAGCCTCCCCATTCAATTATATCGAAATAAATATTTCTTAGTCCAGTTGCGGTCCTGAAGGAATCAATGCAATAGCTGCATCGTTATCGCAATACTGTTTGAAGTTTTCGATGTACATACCGGCCAGTTTTCTGGCTTTGGTTTCCCATTCGCTCTTGTCAGCATAGGTGTTGCGCGGGTCCAGGATATCTGAAACGCCGTTCAGTTTTACCGGAGCAGTAAGGTTCATTACGGGTACGTGGAATGTTTCTGCTTCTTCGATGGATCCGTCAAGGATGGCATCGATGATCGCACGTGTATCTTTCAGAGAGATACGTTTTCCTGTTCCGTTCCAGCCTGTATTCACCAGGTAGGCTTTTGCATTGTGCTCATTCATTTTCTCAGCCAGACGCTGTGCATACATGGTGGGATGCACGGTAAGGAATGCTTCACCGAAGGCAGGAGAGAAAGAGGGTTGTGGTTCGGTAATACCGCGTTCTGTACCTGCCAGCTTAGAGGTGAATCCGCAAAGGAAATGGTACTGAGCCTGATTGGCGTCCAGAATGGAAACAGGAGGCAATACACCGAATGCATCTGCCGAGAGGTAGATGATCTTCTTGGCATGTCCCGCACGTGAGGGAAGCACAATCTTGCTGATATGATGGATAGGATAAGATACACGGGTGTTCTCTGTTGCGGAGATGTCGGAGAAGTCAATATTGCCCTCATCATCCACGGCCACGTTCTCAAGAAGGGCATCACGACGGATCGCTCTCCAGATGTCAGGTTCATTCTCTTCACTCAGATTAACGGTTTTCGCATAGCAGCCACCTTCATAGTTGAATACACCATTATCATCCCATCCGTGCTCGTCGTCACCAATAAGGTACCGTTTCGGGTCAGCTGAAAGGGTTGTTTTTCCTGTTCCCGATAATCCGAAGAATACAGCTACATCGCCTTCTTTACCTACGTTGGCAGAGCAGTGCATGGATGCAATACCGCGTAATGGCAGAAAGTAGTTCATCAGGGCGAAGATACCTTTTTTCATTTCACCGCCGTACCATGTACCACCGATCACCTGCATTTTCTCAGTCAGATCGAAGAGGGTGAAGTTTTCTGAGTTCAACCCGTGTTCCTGCCACTTGTCGTTGGTAGTCTTGGAGCCGTTCAGGGTTACAAAATCGGGCTCGCCGTAGTTGGTCAGCTCGTAGTGTGATGGGCGGATAAACATGTTGGTCACAAAATGTGCCTGCCATGCCACTTCCATGATGAAGCGTACTTTCATGCGTGTATCTTCATTGGTACCGCAGAATGTATCCACTACATATATTTTTTTCGCTTTGGAGAGTTGTTCTGTAACACGACCTTTGCAATAGTCGAAGGCCTCTTTTGAACAATCCCGGTTGATTGTTCCGTCCCACCAGAGTGTATCTTTGGTGACCTCATCTTTTACAAAATATTTGTCTTTGGGAGAACGGCCGGTGAATTTTCCGGTTGAAACAGCTGTAGCACCGGTGTTGGTTAATTTGGCTCTCTCGAATCCTTCGTTCGCTGGATTCATCTCATCCTGAAAGAGCGTCTCGTAGGAAGGGTTATGGATGATTTCGAAATCGCCCACAATACCATACTTGCTTAAATCTAAATTTGCCATCTTGAAATTTTTGGGTTTAATATTTATGATTGTCTATAACTCGTTTGTGATAAATCCTAAAACAGGCCTACAAAAATAGATAAATTCCTTGAATCCGGAAAGGAATTAAAGAAATTTTTCTTTAATTGTATGTTTTTTGCTCAGAAAACCTTATTTACAACAAAAAAAGGAGCGTAATGTTTACGAAAGAGGGGAAAATCACTACCTTTGTTTTCCGAAAAATCATTCAAGTATTATAACTGCAAACATGGAAGTATATAACTTTTCGGAAACCAATTCCTTGTTGAACACTTATGTCCGTGAAATCAGGGATATCACCATTCAGAATGACAGGCTTCGTTTTCGTAGAAATATCGAGCGAATCGGGGAGATCATGGCGTATGAGATCAGTAAAAAATTGAGGTACAAAAAAATTGAGGTGACCACTCCGCTCGATGTGGCAGAGGTGAGTATCCCCGATGAAGAGATTGTGATTGGTACCATCCTACGTGCAGGACTTCCTTATCATCACGGAGTACTCAATTATTTTGATGGTGCGGAGAATGCATTTGTCTCTGCATACAGAAAATACAAAGAGACAGGTCATCAATCGTTTGATATACATATTGAATATATCGCTTCACCTTCCATCGAAGGGAAAACACTTATCCTGACCGATCCGATGCTGGCGACAGGAGGGAGCATGGAACTAACTTACAGAGCCCTGCTCACAAAGGGCTCTCCGTCGCATATCCACATTGCCACAATAATTGCCAGCAGACAGGCCATAGACTACTGTACAGAGAATTTCCCCGATACAAAAACCACTATCTGGGCTGCTGCCATCGATCCGGAATTGAATGAATCGTCCTATATCGTTCCCGGAATAGGTGATGCAGGCGATCTGGCTTATGGCGAGAAGCTTTAATCGTAGAACTTTTTTTCAAACGCTTTGAATGTACCTTGTTTCATGACAAGGCGCTTCCAGGCTGCTGACAGGGAACCTGACCCGTAGCCGCACAACTGTACCCATGCCGCTACGATACTGTAGAGTGCCACTTTTGCAGAACGGTTCTTTATCAGAGAATCCAGAAATAGAACAATGCTGTAGGCAGCCGGAATCAACAACAATAATGGCAATAAAAGAGAGAGAATAGCTATCAGAGCCATTCCGGTCACGAAAAGTGCCGGTAGTGCATGTACCGCTTTGAGTGAACCGGGATGTGCCAGATGCAGATTGATGCGGGCAATACCTGAATTGTACACCTGTTTGAAAAATTGTCTGAATGTGGACCTCCGTTTATGATAAACATAGGCTTCAGGAATCAGCGCAGTGTGGAAACCTTTTTTTAACAGCCGGAGACTAAAGTCGATATCTTCACCGAAACGCATTGTCCCATAACCTCCTACATCGTTGAATGCTTTTCTTGTGACTCCCAGATTGAAGCTGCGGGGATGGAATCTCTCCATCGACCTCTTACCTCCCCTGATACCACCCGTGGTGAAGAAAGAGGTCATGGCGTAATTGATTGCCTTCTGCACAGTGGTAAATGATGGTAAAGCCGCATCGGGACCTCCATATGCATCCACATCGTGCTCATTCAGAAACCGGGAGACATTTTCGATGTAATTTGGCGGGATGATACAATCGGAATCGAAGAAAATGAGGTAATCGTATCTTGCTCTTGCTGCCCCTTCATTTCTTGAGGTTCCGGGACCGGAATTGGGTTTTTCGAAATAGGTGATTGAGAGCTTATCCCGGTATTTTTCTACTACCGCTCCGCTTTTATTAATAGATCCATCCTCTGCAATAATCACTTCAAAGCTCATATCGGTCTGCTCAGAAAGACTCGCCAGCAGTTCATCCACTTCATCTGGACGATTATAGAGAGGTATAACGATCGAAAAAAACATAAATCACATATTTTAAACTGCACAAAATTAACTATTTTAATTCAGGTTGTCTATTATTTCCCATTCAATATTGATTTAAATGAAAAAACAGCTAAAAAAATGTGAAAATGTTTGAATATTTAAATTATATAGAATACCTTTGTGCTCTTGGAAAGTTATGCTGATAAAAGTGGGAAATAGATATTGTAATCTGAAAAACCCCGTTTCAAAACGTTTGGTTATCTATGGTAAAGAGTGCTAAAATATTATATTTCTTTTTCATATTGTTGATCACTGTATCATGCAATAGCGAAGAGGGGACATTTATCAAGGGTAAAATATCCAATTTGGAATACCCCTATATCCTGGCATCCTATCTCTCTTCAGACACGCTTGCAATAGATACGATCTCTGCGGACAGGAGTGGTCATTTTAAATACACAAGCACCATCGATACACTCACTACCTTTTCATTATATTTAAATAATTATGAGAGTGCTGTGGTTGTTTTCGCGAATGAGGGAGAGAAGCTTACAGTAAATGGCGATGCACAGCTGCCTGATCTCATAAAAGTGAACGGAAATGAGATCAATGACGATCTCACGACATTCAAAACTGAAAATGAGGATCTGCTCAAACAACGCGGGCAATTGTTTATCAATCTGCAGGAAAGTGTTGAGTTCGACACAATCAGAAATCAGACATTAGCCCGACATGATGAGTTGACTAAGCTGAATATGCTGAATCACGAATTGACACTCAGTGCTGAGGAGTTTATAAAAAATAATCCTGCTAAATTGTCCAGCCTTATCATGATCAATAATTTTTTCATGAACAGTGACAACCCCGGTGCGCTGGAGCGTGTTTTGGGATATCTGCAGGGTGATATAGCCAAATCAGCATATGCTTCCAGCCTGAAGTTTTATTCCGAAAAGATGAACCGTTCAGCCGAAGGAGCAAAGATGCCCTATTTTCAACTGGAGGATAGAGAGGAGAAGAAGGTCTACTCTCATGATTTTAATGGTAAATACCTGCTTCTCTCCTTTATCTCAATGTCTGGCGTTGAATCACGTGAAACGGTGGAGCTGCTCAGGCATGAATATGCTGAAGTGAATAAAGACAGTGTGGAATTTGTTACCGTTTATATCGATTCAGACATCTATCCAGACGATTATGCAGACAATGACTCCATACCCTGGATTGTGATTCCCGAAAAGAGAAGCTGGGGAGCGGATATTGTGGATAACTACAATGTACAATACATTCCATATAATATTCTGATTGCTCCTGACGGTAACATAAAAGTCCGGAATATCCCTTCTCAGGGTGTTGCGGACATGATTGGTAATTCTTCAGAGGATATAGTGCAATAAAAACTCAGTTACATGCTGGTCAAGGTATTTGGAGCGGCTGTACAAGGGATCAATGCCAGGCTCATTACTATTGAAGTTAATTGCTCAAGAGGTATTCGTTTTCTTTTGGTTGGGTTGCCGGATACATCCGTAAAAGAGAGTCATGAACGTATTGTCTCTGCCCTGGAGGTAAACGGCCTGAAATTTCCCCGTCAACAAATCGTTATCAATATGTCGCCTGCCGATATCCGTAAAGAGGGATCGGCATACGATCTGCCATTGGCAGTCGGCATTCTCGCTGCTGCCGGATCTATCCACTCCGATAGATTGAATGATTACCTTATCATGGGTGAATTGTCGCTCGATGGGGATATACTTCCCTTAAGAGGTGCATTGTCTATTGCCGTCATGGCAAAAGAGAACGGTTTCAAAGGGTTCATCCTTCCCTCGGCAAATGCCAGAGAGGCTGCTGTGGTGGAGGGGTTAGATGTTTACGGAGTGCAAAATATACGTGAAGTAGCTGCTTATTTTAACGGGGAGAGTGAGCTGAGTCCTATAGTCGTAGACATTCATCGTGCGTTTTTGGATCACCACTCCACCTTCGATTGTGATTTTTCTGAAGTGAAAGGACAGGAGAATGTGAAAAGAGCACTGGAGGTGGCTGCCGCAGGAGGGCATAATATTATCATGGTGGGTCCCCCGGGGTCAGGTAAGTCGATGATGGCCAGGAGGATACCCTCTGTCCTGCCGCCATTCACACTGGAAGAGGCACTGGAGACCACAAAGATACATAGTGTCGCGGGAAGAAAGGAGATGAACGAGTCACTGATGACAACTCGACCATTCAGGGCTCCCCATCACACAATAAGTGATATTGCCATGGTGGGTGGCGGATCTTATCCGCAGCCGGGTGAGATAAGCCTGGCACATAATGGTGTGCTGTTTCTGGATGAACTTCCTGAGTTCAGCCGCAACGTGCTCGAGGTGATGCGTCAACCACTGGAGGACCGGAAGATCACCATCTCCCGCGCCAGGTTCAGTGTGGATTATCCTGCCAGCTTCATGCTTGTTGCTGCAATGAATCCCTGTCCATGTGGTTACCACAATCATCCGGACAAAGCATGTGTCTGTCCCCCCGGTGCAGTACAGAAGTACCTCAACAGGATCTCAGGACCACTGCTCGACAGGATTGACATTCAGATAGAGATTGTGCCTGTTCCTTTTGATAAGATCTCGGACAGCAAGGCAGCCGAACAGAGTGCCGTTATATGCCAGCGGGTGGTGAAGGCACGCGGGATTCAGATGCATCGCTTCAGTAAGGTGAAAGGAGTCTATTGCAATGCGCAGATGAACAGCAAGATGCTTCACAGATATGCTTCGCCTGATGATACAGGGCTGAAGTTGTTAAAAACTGCCATGGAGCGACTCAGTCTCTCTGCCCGTGCCTACAACCGTATACTTAAAGTGTCGCGTACCATCGCCGACCTGGATGAAAGTGATGCTATCCAGCCGGCTCATCTGGCTGAAGCGATCAACTACCGTAATCTGGACAGGGAAAGCTGGGCAGGTTAGCACGCTTATCTCTTCTCAAAGTGATGGTCATCATAATATTTCGAGAAAGTATGCCCCCAGCGGAAACCCTTTTTCCTGAACTCTTTTACCACGGGATGTGAAGGATGCAGCGTGCCATTCACGGTTGTATCAAGCACTGCACCTTCAGGTTTGTGGGGTCTGTTCACCCTCTTCCAGCGTAACGGGTTAAAACGGGGGTTGATATCGATGGCCATTCCGCTTGCGTGTCTGGAGTAGGCAATATTGCGGTAGCAAAAACTATAGCTGTTGTTATCTGCCATGGAGAGGCTGTCGTTCCAGTTATATCCCACAATGGGTATTGCCTTCTCCACGACAAAACCCTCATTCAGCATAAACAGAAAAAGCGATTTGATCTCTTCAGCAATTTTGTGGTTCGACAATATCTGCCCTTTATGGATTTGTCCGTCGGTAGAATGATAGACCACATCGAACAATTCCAGCTGATTGATGATATTTTGTGGTGCTTTTGTGCCCATGACCGCCTCATCGAAGGTGTAATCAGCATCGATAATTGTATCTTCCCTGACAGACACGACACTCATCTCAGTCTCTTTAGGTTCAGAGAGCAGTTGTTCCTGTTTTTTGTTTTCTGTACAGGCGACCAGAAAGATGAGTATTGAAAAATGGAAGATTGTGACTTTCATCCGACCTACTATTTATTGAACTATCGCATGCTTATATTGAAGTGAATAAAACGAAAGATGAGACTGATAGATGGTTTGTGGTGAGGAGACCCGCCAAGAGCCGGGATTGTCCGAATACAGGGAGGGATGATCCCGGGTGGCTCCTCTTCAACAGGTCTCAATCAGCTCAACTCCAGTCCGAATTCATCGGAGAGCTTTTGGAGTGCGGGGTTTTTTTCTGTCATCTCATCAAATATTTCCCGGGAGGTAAGTGCTTTTTTGATCGCATTTCCTTCCGCAATCTTTATCATCATTGTGATATCTCCGTTCTGTAATTTGTCTCTGAGAAAAGTAAGGATTGAGTTGCTGTTATCAGTGAGGTACTGCTTGTTAATCTCTGAATTGACCTCCACCTCAAACAGTACATCACTCACCATCTTAGGAAGATAAAGCGACATCGTATTTTTGAGTAGCTTCTCTTTTTTCAGCTTTTGGCAATAGTCGTTCCAGGCAGCAACCAACTCCTTCTCAGTGAAGAGACTGGAGCCGAATGGCACTGATTCCGGTTCTGATACGATATCCTCACTTTTCTGTTCGTTTGTGAGTGAGGAGAGAGAGATGCCCATACCTGAAAGGGAGATGCTCTTCTTCTTCAGCTTTTCTGCGTTTTCCGGTCTTGCTGATTTGCTGTGAGCCCTCTGCGGGTTTTGGGCAACAGTCGAAGGTGGTGTCTCTTCGTGTCTCACAGCAGCTGTTGGCTGATTCGTCAAGGCTGCATTGGGTGATGGCTCCTCCTGCTTAACCCTCTCTTTTTTGACAACAGCTCTCTCGCTGTTTCCTTTATCAGCATCTATCGGTTTAATCGCCCTTTTTTTTTCCTCTTTGACCGTATCAGGCGTCTCCTGAAGCTGGCATAAACGAATCAGTGTCAGCTCCAGCAGGAGCCGTTTGTTTTTGCTCTGGCGGTAGTTGAGATCGCAATCATTGGCAATACCAATGGACTGATACAACAGTTCGTTACTGCATTTCTTTGCCATCGCTATATAACGTTCGCGTATCGATGCGCCAACCTGAAAAAGGACCGCTGTAGCAGGATCTTTGCAAACCAGCAGATCACGGAAATGGGACGCAATACCGCTAATGATGTATTGACCCTCGAATCCACTGTTAAGGATGTCGTTCAGTAGGAGCAGGCAATCCACCACACTGCCTCTGATGATGGCATCCGACAACCTGAAATAGTATTCATAATCAAGCACATTCAGGTTCTCGATGACAGCCTTGTATGTGATGTTTCCTCCCGTATAACTTACCGTCTGATCGAAGATCGAGAGCGCATCACGCATCCCCCCGTCCGCTTTTTGTGCGATGATGTTGAGCGCTTCCGGTTCGGTCTTTACCTCTTCCTCCTTCGCCACATACTGCAGATGTGCTACAATATCTCCAATGTTGATACGATTGAAATCATATACCTGGCAACGGGAGAGGATGGTGGGTATGATCTTGTGTTTCTCTGTTGTTGCGAGGATGAAGATCGCGTGGGAGGGAGGCTCCTCGAGCGTCTTCAGGAACGAGTTGAATGCAGACTGTGAAAGCATGTGCACCTCATCGATGATATAAACCTTGTATCTGCCAATCTGCGGTGGTACGCGTACCTGATCTATCAAGGAGCGGATATCATCCACTCCATTGTTGGAGGCTGCATCCAGCTCGTGAATATTGTATGAGCGTTGCTCGTTGAAGGCTACACACGATTCACATTCGTTACAGGCTTCATGATCATGCAAGGGTTTCAGACAATTGATTGTCTTTGCGAAAATGCGGGCACAGGTGGTCTTGCCTACACCACGAGGGCCGCTGAAGAGATAAGCATGTGCCAGTTTATTCCCTGCTATAGCGTTTTTCAGTGTGGTGGTGAGCGCTTCCTGTCCCACTACTGAGCGGAAGGTGGAGGGCCTGTATTTTCTTGCAGAAACAATAAAAGTATCCATAACTGAATCGGGCAATATATGAAATACAAATGTACGAAAAATATCGGTTTTTTCAACCTGTTGTGATTGATGATGAATCCATGTTGCCGGTTTTTTTATATCTTTACACAACAATCCTTTAAATAGTGGAAATTGAAATATGAATTGTATGCAACAGCTCGTTTTTAATATATCATTTGTGGTATTGGTATTGATCACAGGTTTCTCCTGTTCTTCAAGTAAGCAAACGCAATCAGAAACCCGTGAGGAGAGTGAGCCCCCGGCTCAAACCATTGTTCCAGATACGTTTGTGCTGCCTCTGATCCCGGAAACACTCACGAGCTCCGGCGACAGGTCGAAATATCTGGTGATGCATTTCTGGGACAGATTTGATTTTGCAGATATCAAGCTGATTGAACGACCTGAGGTCACCGAACAGGCCTTTGTGGATTATATTAATATATTGAACTATGTCCCACGGGACAATGCCACTGAATCGCTTCTCTATACATTGGATAAGGCGAAAGCTGACAGGGTGATGTATCGCCATTTTGTTTCGCTCTTCGAGAAATATTTTTATGATCCCAATTCACCTTTCCGCAACGAAGAGTATTATCTTCCTGTACTGAGAGAGGTGATTCAATCACCCCTGTTGACGGATGAGCTGCTGTCGCGCTACATGTTCCAGCTGGAGATGACAATGAAAAACCGTGTAGGGCAGAGAGCCAGCGACTTCACCTATACGCTGGCTTCCGGGCAATCCCTCACATTGCATAATCTGAGCAGTGAGTTCACCCTCCTGATCTTTTCCAACCCCGGTTGTCCCACATGTGAAGCGGTCACCGCTCATTTGAACAACTCGAAAAGTCTGAATAAAGCATTGCAACTGAACAGTCCTACGCGTACCATGCTAACAATTCTGACCATCTATCCCGATGAAGATATAGAGGAATGGATAGCCCATCTTCCCCTTATGCCTGACAGGTGGGTGCATGGTTACGATCAGAAGATGGAGATCACACACAAAAAATTGTACGATATCAAGGCTATTCCAACTCTTTATCTGCTCGACAAGGATAAAAATGTGATTTTGAAAGACACATCGATTGAAGCTGTGGAATCGTTCTTTTCCGTTAATCGCTGACATATAGCGATATAAGCCTGAAGGGATATTATATTTAACATTTGAAAGGAAAGTTTTTGTGGAAATAATTCGCTGCTAAGGAAAAGTGGCGTACTTTTGCAAACCTAAAAATGAGACTTTTAGCGAAAAGTCGGTAAAAATCAAGGGATTCAGGCGGCTGCGCGAAGCAACAGCTTTATCCGAGTAGTAATCAAAATTATTTTTTATGAAGTACGTGAACTTTTGCCTTATAGCAATATTTTCACTTGCATTATCGGCCGTTTCGGTAAAGAGAGACCTTCCTTACACAGGTTATCACCCCGGAGAAACAATACCTGATATTGTTTTAACGAATTCAGAAGGGAATCTTCAGAATCTGCACGATTTTAAAGGCAAAAAAGTAGTGGTAAATTTTTGGGCAGCCTATGACGCCCAATCCAGAGCAACCAATGTACAGCTGCATAATTATCTGAAAATGAATCATCCTGATATTGAATTTATTTCAATCTCTTTTGATGAGAACAGGAATGTGGTTGAAAAAACATTGATGATGGATAACTTAGTGAATATTTCTCAGTTTTATGAAGTGAATGGACCCCAGTCAGAACTGTATAGGGATTTTAAACTCAGAAAGGGTTTTAAGAACTACCTGATTGATGAAAACGGAGTAATCACAGCGATGAATATCACTCCCGGGGATTTGAGGATCATCCTTTAAGTTGAATAATGCATTAAAAAAACGGACGTCGACAACTCGGCGCCCGTTTTTTGTTTATATATTGTTATTTCTCTATTATTTCCCTTTTGCCTGATTGGCTACTGCTTCCATCAGCTTCCTGATCTCTTCGGGATCACCCAGGAAGTAATCTTTTTGCAGATTCATCTCATCGTCGAATTCAAAAACATAGGGTATAGCAGTGGGCAGATTAAGGCTTACGATCTCTTCATCAGAGATGTTTTTCAGGTGTTTGATGATCCCTCTCAAGCTATTTCCGTGGGCCGCAACAATCACCTCATTGAATTTTTTCATCTCAGGCACGATGGTATTGTTCCAGTAGGGCAGAATACGCTCCACCGTATCTTTCAGTGCCTCTGTCAGCGGAAGATCGTTCTCGTTCACACCTTTGTAGCGGGGATCCTGTAAAGGAGAGCGGTCATCATCCTTCTCCAGCGGTAATGGCGGAACATCATAGCTGCGACGCCATACAAGTACCTGCTCATCTCCATATTTGGCAGCTGTCTCCGCTTTATTCAATCCTTGCAGCATACCGTAATGTTTTTCGTTCAGTCGCCATGTCTTTTCAACAGGAATCCAATCCAGGTCCATCTCATCCAGAACCACATTCAATGTTTTCACCGCTCTTTTCAGATAAGAGGTGTAAGCTTTTTCAAACTGAAACCCCTCTTTCTTCAGATACTTACCCGCTTCATGCGCTTCTTCCACTCCTTTTTCAGTGAGATCAACATCTGTCCATCCGGTAAAACGGTTTTCTTTGTTCCAGACACTTTCGCCGTGGCGAATTAAGACTACTTTCTTCATACCATTATCTATTATATTGTTAATTGGATCTATCTTCCTGTACTGTCTCTCTGCTTACAAAACTACACAAAATAGCGCTAATTTTTGGTATATGAATGCAAATTTATGATAAAGATCATTCATACGATGGCATACCTTTCGGATTACCCTCTTCCATCTTTTTGAGATGACGTAGCTGGATCACAAGCAGGTAGAGTGAGAGCAGCGCAGCCAGGGTGTCTGAAACAGGCATCGCAATCCATAAGCCGTTAAGATCCCATAAGCGGGGGAAGAGGAGGATGCCGGGAACAAGGAATATCAGCTGCCTGCTCAGGCTCTGGATAATCGATTTGGCGGCAAAGCCGATACTCTGGAAAAAACTGGAGGAGACAATCTGGAACCCAACCAGCGGCAGTGCCGTCACAGCGATTCGTGCACCTGTTTCGGTGATATTGAGCAGTTCCACATCAGTTGTAAATGCAGAAGCGATTAATCTTGGGAAAAGCACACCGATAAGAAAGCCGGTTGTGGTGAAGATGGATGCAACTTTCAGTGAATAAAAGAGTGTTTCTCGCACTCTTCTGTAATTACCCGCGCCATAGTTAAACCCGATAATGGGTTGTGTGCCCTGATTGAGTCCCATCACAACCATCAGCACGAGCATCAGGATGGAGTTGATGATACCATACGCACCCACTGCCAGATCACCTCCGTAGCGTAACAGGGATGTGTTCATCAACACGGCTACCCCTGAGGCGGCCACCTGCATGCTGAAGGGTGAGAGGCCGATGGAGATAATAGAGAGAATAATCTTTTTGTTCAGCTGCACATTTCTCCACCGAAGGCGGATCACACTGCTTTTTCGGGTGAAGTGATGCATCACAAACAGCATCCCGATGAACATGGAGATCACCGTTGCCCAGGCAACACCCTTGATCCCCATGTCGAACACGAAGAGGAAGATGGGGCTGAGAATGATGTTCAACACAGCCCCGATAAGCATGGTGTACATCGCTTTTTTAGGGTATCCCGAAGAGCGCATCATCGCATTGAAGTTGTAACAGAGGCTCACAAACACGTTTCCCAGAAGCACTATTTGAAGATAATCGCGTGCATAGGAGTAGGTGAGTTCACTGGCACCGAAAGCCATAAGAACAGGCTCCAGAAAGATAAAGAACTGAGTGACAAAAATGGCATTGAGAATTACTGTGAGCAACAACGAGTTACCCAGTATCTGTTCTGCGGTATGTTTGTCCCGCTTACCCAGACTGATGGAGATGCGGGCGGCAGCACCTGCACCCACAAGCATACCCAGAGAAGAGATTAGGTTCATCACCGGGAAGGTGATTGTCAGCCCTGAAATAGCCAGCGCTCCTTCCACCTGTCCAATGAATATACGATCTACCACGTTGTACAGTCCTATGACCATTGTCCCCACGATGCCCGGTAGTGCGTAATCCCAAACAAGTTTGCTGATCTTCTTCGTCTGAAAATCCAGTTCTTTCGTCGTTTGCAAAATATAAATGTTGTAATAACCTACTTCTTTGTCATCATATTCAACTCCAGCCCCTTTTCCGGGTTGCCTCCCAATGCTCCCGGTGTGATAGCGAGCGGCAGACCAACAATGTCTGTACCTGGCATTCCCACTCTGGCAGGCACTATCACCTGCTGTGTGAGTGATTTTATGAGGCCTCTTTTTACTGTAGGTAGCATACACGTTTAAGAGGAGTAATCAAGTGGTGCAAAAATAGTGAAAATTCCGCACATTATTATTTTATATGGCAACTGCTTTTATGAAAGCGGTTTGGGTTTTCAGATTATTAATTATAATTTTGAGTTTTAAACCTGTAAGCTATGACCAACAAAGAACAACTGCTGCACTATGTGTGGAAATGCAGGCTCTTACCACCCGACTCTCTTGCAACGGTTGACGGACAGAGGATAGAGGTGATAGATCCGGGTATACATAACAGCGATGCCGGTCCCGACTTTTTTAATGCCAAGATCAGGATAGGGGACAAGCTGTGGGCAGGAAACGTAGAGATACATTGTATTTCTGCCGATTGGGTGAAGCATGGTCATCATATGGATAAGGCCTATAATTCGGTTATATTACACCTGTCGGAAAAGGTGGATAGAGCGGTAGTGAATGAAAAGGGACAATCGATCCCTCAATGTGAAATAGTGGTCCCCGAAAATATACGCAGAAATGCCGATTATCTTTTGTACAGTGACACTCCTTTGCCCTGTAAAAACGATCTCTCTTCCCTGCCTCCGACGACAATCAATTTATACCTTTGTCAGCTGTCATTAGAGCGGTTAGAGCGGAAGATAAACGATATTTTCAGGCATCTGGTCCGGTTCGGAAACTCCTGGGATGAAGTGTTCTATGTGTTGCTCAGCCGCAATTTCGGGTTCGGACTGAACGCCGATGAGTTTGAGAGACTTGCCTTCTCTTTACCCTTCAAATACATTCAGAAACAGAGTGATGATCTGTTTCAGGTTGAAGCACTCCTGTTTGGACAAGCGGGAATGCTGGAAGATACCACACTGAATGATGCGTATTTTAGGGGTTTGCAAAAAGAGTATCTGTTTCTGAAATCAAAGTATGCACTGAAAAACAGGGAGGGGTTTCTGTTTAAAAAAATGAGAGTGCGTCCCCGATCATCTCCTCACCTCCGGATAGCACAACTAGCAGCACTATTACAGAAGTCGGGTCGTCTCTTTTCATTGATCCTTGAGAAGGAGGAGTATCGGCAATGGCTCTCTCTTTTTCAAGCAGAGCCATCACTCTACTGGCAATCGCACTACTCCTTTGGCAGGAAATCGCCGAAAACCGGCAAACAGCTGGGAGAAGCGTCTCTCAGTATAATCCTGATCAATACGGTTGCACCCCTGTTGTTCGCATATGGCAGGAGGACGGGCAGCGACATTTATTGTGACCGTGCTGTCCGGCTTCTGGAGTCATTGAAGCCTGAACGAAACAGTATTGTTGCCCAATTCAGTGCTGCCGGCGTCATTCCGGCGAATGCATCGGATAGTCAGGCGCTGATACAGTTGAGGAAAGAGTATTGCGATAAACGTAAATGTCTCTATTGCCGCATAGGGCATATGATTCTTTCCTCCCGTAGTCAGAAGGCTTAATTTCGCTTCAAAAGGGTTTTTCACTATTTTTCTGACTTCATTTTCACGAAACTACCTAAAACATTGTATTTTTGTGCAGAAAACGGCAATGTTCATACTAAATCTGCAAAATGTTGAATAAAATATTCTCCTTACTCTCTTTTCTGTTTCTGGCGATGCTGGTTATTGTCATCTTCCATTCATGTGCGAATATGGCATCACCTACCGGAGGGGCTTATGATGTGACACCCCCTGTTGTCAGAAGCGCAACACCCGAATTTAATTCAGTGCAATCCACTCCCAACAGAATAGAGATTGAGTTTGATGAAAACATAAAAATTAAAACACCCAGTGAGAAGGTACTCATCACCCCTCCTCAGCAAAGCCTTCCCGTGATCAGATCGGTAGGTAAAAAAGCGATAGTAGAACTGAAGGATGAACTGTTACCCAATACCACATACACAATCGACTTTACAGATGCAATCGTGGATAACAACGAAGAAAATCCGCTCGAGAATTTTGTCTTTTCATTTTCTACAGGCGATCAGCTGGATACCTTGTCTGTTTCCGGGAAAGTGATTACAGCTCAAGAGCTTGAACCTGTCACAGGTATTTATGTGGGCATCCATTCCAATTTTGAGGATACAGCCTTCACGAATCTGCCATTCGAACGTATCTCCAGAACAGATTCAAGAGGTAATTTCACCGTTCGGGGAATGGCTCCGGGGAGCTATAAGGTGTTTGCACTTGGCGATTTGAACAGAGATTACATGTATGACAGTCCACAGGAAGCAGTTGCTTTTCTTGACTCTGTCATTATCCCTTCCACCATGCCTGCGGTACGACAGGATACCCTCTTTCTGGACAGTATCACCGTTGACACGATTATGAACGTCAGCTACACCCGGTTTATGCCTGACGATCTGCTGCTGCGCTCTTTTCTGTCCGATTTTCAACGGCAGTATCTGCAAAAACATGAGCGGCCGGAACAGCACAGGATCAATCTCTTTTTTGCAGCACCCACCACCGCATCGGCTTTCACTCTATTGACCCCGGGGCGGTCAGACGACAGCTGGTATGTGGCTGAGCGAAGTGCCCGGAACGATACACTTATGCTTTGGATCACAGACTCACTGATCTATCAGCAGGATTCCATCAGGATGAAAATCGACTATATACGTACTGACTCTTTAAATAAAAACGAAATAGTCACAGATACACTTAGTTTCAACTTCCGGAGATCAGCGCGTGAACGACAAGCTGAAGTAAAGGAGAAAGAGGGCGAAGAGAATGAGGAGAGACCAATCAGATTCCTGGGGGTCAATACCAACGTAAAATCCTCTTTTGAATTGTTTAATCCTGTAAGGATTGAATTTGAACAACCTGTTGTCCGGTTCGATTCAAGCTTTGTAAATCTATCGATAGAGGTGGATTCTCTCTTCGAACCTGTACCCTTCCTTTTTGAGACTGATTCATTAAATCCCCGTAAATTTACGCTGCGCCCCAAATGGGAGCCGGGAGGGAAATATAGGATGATGATCGATTCTGCCACAGTCTTCAGCCATTATGGCCTGTGGAATAATGGGTATGAGCAGAGTTTCACAGTGAAACCACTGGATCAGTACGGGAACCTTGAGATATCAATCTCAGGAATTCCCGATGGTAAAACGGCTTTCGTGGAGCTGTTGGATAAAACGGATAAACCTTTTCGGAAAAGTTTTGTCAAAGGCAACGTGGCAAGATTTCAGGACCTGCTTCCCGGTGAGATCTATGCGCGAATTGTGATAGATGAAAATGAAGACGGCATATGGTCAACCGGGAATTATGAAGAGAAGAGACAACCAGAGGCGGTTTTTTACTATCCGGGCATGCTGGTGATAAGGGCCTATTCCGATCACGTTGAGGAGTGGGATATCTATGCTACGCCGGTGATAAGGCAAAAGCCGCTGGAGATAACAAAGAATAAACCGGAAGAGAAGAAACGAAGAGATCCGAATCTTGAAAGAGACAGAGGGCAGCAAAGCCGCCAGGGTTCACCCTTCTCCGGATCAGGGTCTGCAGGTGGCAGGAGTGGCGGAGGCCCTGCCGGCATGCAGCAAAACAGGGACGTGAGGTGATTGCTGCGATAATGAAACAAAAAGAATGATGATGAACAAGAAAAATAGCGTTATAATTATTTTACTCCTATCCTTTTTTGGTTTTCTGCAGATGAATGCGCAGTGTAAACTAACAAACAAGGCTTTTTCGAGTGGTGAGGAGATACTGTACGATCTCTATTTCAGTTATGGCTTCCTGAATGCACGTGCAGGCAAGGGGTCATTATCTGTAACCGAGGCGAACTATCGCGGTCAGAATGCATACAAGACAGTGATGATGCTCAATACATCAGGCTTAGCAGGGAACCTTTACACTGTAAACGATACGCTCACATCCTATATCGACATGTATCTTCGCCCGTTGCTCTTCACCAAGGAGGCATTTGAAGGGAAAGATTACTCTGTTGAACGACAATCTTTCACTTATACGGGAGATAAGGTAAATATCCGTGCCATTCGCTTTTGGAATGGTGAGGAGAGATTCGATGAGGTGGTGACAACCGATGAGTGCACCTACGATTATCTTTCCATACTGCCCTATGTGCGTAACCTTGACTATACAGGTATGCAGACCGGCGACAGGAAATATATTCAGTTTATATCGGGGAGGAAGCCCGTAAATATGTATATTAACTTTTTGGGAACCTCATCAATAAAGGCCAATAATGGTATAGAGTATGATGTGATAAACATCTCCATGACAATCCATGATGATGCCTTCACCGACCAGAAAGAGGCACTCAAAGCCTCCATCACCAACGATGCAAATCGTACCCCCGTGGTTATAGATACAAACCTGAAGCTCGGCTCCGTGAGAGCGGTCTTGCGCGAGGTTAAAGGTGTCAGACACTGATAAATGTAGTGGTAAAGCGAAGCTTTGTTCTCACACCATAGTGGCGTTTCACGGCATCTGCGGCGGGATATTCGTAATAAAGACAGTCAAGTGACCTTCTCCAGCATATCGTTCGTGCAAGATGCAAGGAAAATAGCGACCCTTGCATTGATACAGTCAATAGAAGCAACAATTAAAGAAATTTATCCTTAAATGCAGCTTAAGATTCTGAAATTTCTCCAAATAAACGTATCTTTGTAACTATTTTAGTGCAGTAATGGGCAGAATAAGAGTTTCCAGCCAGGATCGAAAATGTTTAATTACAGTAAATCATTAAAGAATGCGAAAGGTATGCCAGAACTGATACACTCCGTAAAAATACCCGAGCCGGCACTCAGAAGGCTTCCCTGGTACTTGTCGTATGTAAAATTACTTCGAAGCCACGGAGAAACGATTGTTTCGTCCACCCAAATTGCGAAAAAAATTGATGTCTCCGCCTCTCAAATAGCCAAGGATCTATCATATGTAGACATTAGCGGGAAGACGAGAGTAGGTTACGATATTGATGAACTGATCAATGTGCTGGAGAGCTTCCTGGGATTCACCAATACGCACAGGGCTGTTGTCTTTGGCGTTGGAAGCCTTGGAGCAGCGCTCTTGTCCGATTCGGGGCTGGAACAGTTTGGCTTGAAAATAATCGCCGGTTTTGATGTAAATGCAGCCATAGTCAATAAGCAAATAAACAATATACCCGTTTTTCATTCCGGTGAATTTATCCGTAAAAACGAAATAATAAAAGCGGAAATAGGTATCCTCACTGTTCCACCGGGTATTGCACAGGAGGTGTCTGAATATATGATTCGCGGCGGTATTAAGGCAATCTGGAATTTTACGCCGTTCAGAATACGTGTACCTGACGGTGTTGTCTTGCAAAACACATCGCTTTATGCACACCTTGCTGTGATGTTTAACCGTCTCAGATCATGAAAATATTCGCCATTGGACTTAATTACGCTTCTCACAATAAAGAGATGAAACGTACGTTCGAGAGTAAGGAGCCGGTTCTTTTTATGAAACCGGATACCGCTCTGCTGAAAGATGGCAAACCCTTTTTCCTGCCCGATTTTTCTGATGAGGTGCATTATGAGACAGAGCTGGTGGTGAAAATAAACCGTCTGGGGAAGAATATCGGTGAGCGGTTTGCTCATCGATACTACAATGAAATAACCGTAGGTATTGATTTTACTGCCCGCGATCTGCAGAGAAAACAGAAGGAGCTGGGCTTGCCCTGGGAGATAGCGAAAAGCTTCGATCACTCGGCCGCCATAGGTACATTTATCTCAAAAGAGGAGTTGAGAGAGATCCAGGATCTGAATTTCCATTTGGAGATCAATAATATAACGGTGCAGGAAGGCAATACCAAAGAGATGATCTATCCGGTGGATCGGATTATTTCGTATATTAGTCAATTCTTTACACTGAAAATTGGGGATCTCATTTTCACCGGCACCCCTGCAGGCATAGGTCCGGTAGGTATTAACGACCATCTGCAGGGCTATATTGAAGATAAAAAACTGATGGATTTCAGGGTGAAATAATACTTCCCAACAATAATATCGATACAACATGAACAGAACATTTCGCTCCTTTTTGTTCTCCGGTCTGTTTGCTTTGGTGAGTAATATTACGCTGGCACAGGATTACAATCCCATACCCGTTGCAATGCCCTCTCTGCTGTTCGCACCTGATGCAAGAGGCGGGGGAATGGGAGATATAGGTGCCGCCACCATGCCCGATGTTTATTCACAACACTGGAACGCAGCGAAATATCCATTTGTCACCAGCAATGCGGGGGTCTCTTTCTCCTACACTCCCTGGTTAAGTAAACTGGTAAGTGATATCAATCTTTTGTACGCATCCGGATACTGGAAGCCGGGGAACGATAATCTGAGTGCTGTCAGTGCTTCGCTACGTTATTTTTCGCTGGGTAGTATCGATATTGCAGATATGAACGGAGAATTCTGGCAGTCTGTCTCACCACATGAGTTTGCCCTGGATGTAGCTTACTCCAGGAAGCTCACGGAGAGATTCTCCGGTGCTGTCACCCTACGATATATCCGTGCCGATTATTCAACGGGCAATGACGAGACCACTCCCGGGAATGCTCTTGCTGCAGATATCGCCGGGTACAATGAATCCTATATCACCCTGGGCCGCTCAGAAGCGTTGCTTGGTTTTGGCGCTACTCTTTCCAACATCGGAACAAAGATCTCGTACGATGGAGGTGCCAGCTCCATGTTCCTTCCTGCTAACCTGAGAGTAGGAGCATCATTGGGCTTACCGATAGATGAGAAGAACAGTATCTCGTTCAGCGTTGATCTCAACAAGCTGCTGGTGCCCACGCCGCAGTTGCCTGACAATAACGAAAGCGCTGATGAGGCACAACAACGCATCGACGATTATAATAACATCTCTTCCATCGGTGGTATATTCAAATCACTGGGTGATGCACCGGGAGGATTCGGGGAGGAGATGAAGGAGATCGTCTGGTCCCTGGGAGCGGAGTACACCTACGACAACCAGTTCTCTCTGCGGACAGGATACTATAATGAGAACGAGTATAAGGGCAATCGCCGTTATTTCGCCTTTGGTGCCGGATTCAGGATGAAATCGTTCCAGGTTGATGCGGCTTATCTGCTCTCCACAGCCCAGTCAAACCCGTTGGACCAGACATTGCGACTCTCTCTGGGGTTCGATATTGAAGGAATAAGGAGCTTAATGCGATAGTCATGAAGATCAGAATCGGATTTGGTTATGATATGCACACCCTTCAGGAGGACAGGGAGTTGTGGCTTGGTGGTATCCGGCTTGACTACAAGATGGGTTTAAAGGGTCATTCCGATGCGGATGTACTCATTCACGTCATCTGTGATGCACTGTTGGGTGCTGCTAACCTGCGTGACATAGGTTTTCATTTTCCCGATACCTCTCCTGAGTTTGAGCATGTGGACAGTAAAATACTGCTGAAAAAGGTGGTCGCTCTGCTCACAGAACAGGGTTATTCAGTGGGAAACATTGATGCTACGGTATGTGCTGAGCATCCCAGGCTCAATCCACACATACCTGCTATGCAACAAAAACTGGCAGAGGTGATGGATGTAGATGTTGAAGCCATCTCCATTAAAGCGACCACATCCGAAAAAATGGGTTTTGTGGGACGTGAGGAGGGTATTACGGCCTACGCAGTAGCGCTGATAGAAAAAAAATAGCTTTGTGATGGTGCTTGTCAGATGGTTACAGCGGATGAAACAATCGCGCGGGCATGGTATTCATTCACCGTTCGCATACGATCTGATCAAAAACATACTACGTTCCCCCTACAGCTATTACGCTTTTCAGGATATAGAAAAAATACTCACGGAGTACGGTCTCGATGCGAATCTCATTACTGAGTTCAATCACCTCTCTTATCGTCTTGTACATCACTTCAAACCAAAAACAATTCTGGAAATCAATTCCGGGAAGGGAGTAAACACTCTTTTCCTCACGGCTCCCTCCGGTAATATTTACTGTACTTGTGTAGAAGAGGATGCCGAAGAAGTGGCTGTAGCCAAAGATCTTCAGGAGAAACGCGGCATAGATAGCGAGGTGATACCGATACTCCCTGCCGGTGATAAGAAGCGTTACGATGCAA
>Ga0265294_10002867_pt1 | contig 22389 bp, 25 predicted proteins | sample MunlanPumphouse3_FD_192504 | JGI IMG/M metagenome (GOLD analysis project Ga0265294, IMG submission 192504) | Groundwater microbial communities from a municipal landfill in Southern Ontario, Canada - Pumphouse #3 | ecosystem: Environmental > Aquatic > Deep subsurface > Groundwater | place... | reverse complement strand
AACTCCAATCATCTATTTTTTTAAATTTTTTTATATCCATATTTATAATCTCTATTTATTAATTAAATAAAATCTTTTTGCTTTCCATATCAACTTTTGCGCCAGAAAAAGAAATCATTTCGCCATTATCCAATTCCAAAATATCCCCCGCACCAAAATTATGAACCGCAACAACTTTATTCGTCCCAACCATCATACCAATTAAATCATCATGATAAAATTCGCCATCAGATAAAGCGGGCAGGTCATCACGATTTATAAATAATTCTGTTCCACATAAAGTTTCGGCTGTTGTACGGTCGTCAATTCCGGCAATCTTTGCAATTATTATAACCGAACTGGGTAAAGCGCGAACAAATTTTAATTCACCCGGATTAAATTTTTCACTTTCAACTTTTAATCCTGCAAAATCTGTTGGATTTTGAGTATAAGTATGAACACGCAGTTCACCACGCAAACCCTGGGCGCCAACAATTTTGCCAACAAGAATTTTATTCGTATTTTCCATTTTTATATACAGGGGCGCAACAGCGCCCCCATTTAATTTACTTTATTATTCCGCTGCTGGGGATTCTTCTGCAGGAGCTTCTTCAACTACAGGTGTTTCTGCTGGTGCTTCCTCTGCAGGTTTTTCTTCCGTTGGAGCTTCTTCAGCTACAGGTACCTCTGCTGCTGGAGCTTCGACTGGCTTTTCAGATTCAGCTTTTTCCGCTGCTTCTGCAGATGCTTTTTCTTCGGCAATTTTTGCTAATTTAGCTTCTTTGTCTTTCAATTTCATCTGGGTCTTTTCAGATGGTTGATTTTTCTTGGTTTGTACAGGATGTGGTTTTGCGGCCAATATTCCAGCATTTGCCAAAAATTTATAAACACGATCTGATGGACGTGCACCTTTGGCCATCCAAGCTTTTGCTTTGTCTGCGTCCAATTTTATACGATCTTCGGAATCTTTTGCCAACATTGGGTTATATTTTCCGATTACTTCTAAAACATTTCCAGAATTACGGGCCAAACGACTGTCCGTAACAACGATATGATAATAAGGGCGTTTTTTTGCGCCGTGTCTTGCAAGTCTGATTACAACTGCCATAATTTTATCCTTTTTGTTTTTCAATAAAAATTCACCGAAAGCAAAACTTGCCGTTCGGTGTCCCGCGTCCACAGACGAAGGATTTTTATTTGGTTGCCACAATTATTACGCAGAAAAAAGAGAAAGTCAAGCGATTCCTGCTTTTAATAAATCATGAAAGCTTATAATTCCAACTGGTTGCCCTGAATCGTTCAAAGCGAATAGTGTTTGTATTTTTCTTTCATTCAAAATACGCAAAGCTTCGAACGCCAAAACATTTGGACTGATTGTCAGTGGATTTGTTTTCATAATTTCATTCATTTGCTTACCAAGCAACCCATTTGAAATTTGGCGGCGGATATCACCATCGGTGAAAACCCCTATCAATTTTCCACCATTATCAACAACGCCTACGCAACCAAAGTGAACTGGACGACCCATAACCTCTACCGCGGTTTCAAACAAATCTGTATCTTTTACGATTGGCAACTCATCACTTTTATGCATTAAATCTGATACGCGTACAAATGATGCGCCCAGCTTTCCGCCTGGGTGCCAACTTTTATACATATCAGGGGTTAAATTATTTACATGTTCCAAAATAACAGTTAAAACATCCCCCAGTGCCATTGTTTGCAACATACTGGTCGTTGGGGCTTTACCAATAATGCAACATTCCGGAACGGCCGGCATAACCAAAGAAACAGTGGCCGCGCGTGCCAAAGCAGAATCTTCTGCCCGAGTAATTGAAATAAGGGGAACATCAAATCGTTTAGAATATCCGATAATATCCAACAGTTCTTTGGTTTCCCCAGAATTAGAAATTGCGATTATAATTTCATCCGAAGAAATAATAGACATATCGCCGTGTGATGCCTCTCCTGGATGCAAGAAGAAGGCACGACTGCCGGTACTGGACATTGTTGTCGCTATTTTTTTAGCAATATGGCCTGATTTTCCCATCCCTGTCACAACAATTGCGCCACGTCTTTGCGTCAATAAATCAATCGCGCGGCCAAATGCAGGATCTTTTAACAAAGATTCTTTTAATTCAACCAACCCTTTTGTTTCTGTATCCAGAACTTCCGCTGCAATTTTATTGTAATCTATCATTATTTAACCTTTTTATAATCTTAGTGCGGGCGAGGGGAAACCGAGCGAACAAACACACAATAAGACGCGTTATTAGCGGCGAATTGATGTGTGCATCGCGAGATTACCCGATTCAAACACACTTTCTTTAAACCCTGGTGCGGGCGAAGGGAATCGAACCCTCGTCTCAAGCTTGGGAAGCTCGCATTCTACCATTGGACTACGCCCGCAACGCAACTGCTATTTTAATTAACACAATTGAAAAAGCAAATAAAAAAATTCCCCAATAATTAGGGGAATTTTTTATTCTATACAGCAATTAACCGCATTACGAACCCAATCACCCAAACGCTTGGCCGTTGATTTTTTTGTAAGTGTTTTTTTTGCAAACTTTATTTTCATTTCTTCACAATCTTCGCCGGATTTATAGGGTAAGATATCTCCCTCAACTTTCTTTACTCCGTCCATATCAATTAAATCCATATTAATTCCCCAGAACAGAGAATATAAATCATATGCTTTTCCATATAAATTTTGAGCATCTTTTTTCTTACCCGCTAAATTCGCCTTGTCCCCGACTTCTTTTAATCGCATAGATGCGGCCAACAAGTGTTTTGAAATACACCATACTTCGCCATTTTTTACATCATTAGATTTTACAATGCGTAACATTAATTCTTTACGCATATCACGAACTGTATTTATCAAATCGTAAAAACCAACTTTGCCGGTTTTTGCACCGGAAAAGAAAAAATGTTCTTCCAGTGATACCAAATTCATCAAAGCAATTGTTAAATCCTGGTCCGAAGACAAATCCAACGGATTGGCTTTTTTCGCATTATCTGCCTTTTCAATCAATTGTTCCAAAGTTAATTTTTTTTCAACTTTCTTTTTCATTTTTCAATCATCCTTTATTTAAAATATACTATTGCTGCAAAGATTGCGGTTGCAACCAGCAAGAAGAATATTGGAACTATTACTTTTTGGAATGCAAATTTTGCATGTCCGCCATTTTCCCGTTTTATTTTTTTATACCAACGTGCGCCAAAGTAAAATGATATCGTACCAACAATTACACCCAACAAGAATTTATCAATACCAAACATTGTGCGTTCCCCAAATGTTATATCAGGCAACAAATATACACCAGCCAACAATGCATAATAGAAAATAAATGGCAAAATTATTTGTAAAAATAAATTTTTTACATTGCGCTTTTTAAGCCATCCAACCGTCCAAAAAAACATTGATAATATCAATGCCCCAGCCCAAATTCCAGTAATTACATCATCTACGCCCAGCAAACGAGCCCCTTCAAGTCCCGCGCCAACCGCAACCGTACATACAGGACATACCGCATTGGCCGCAGAAATTGTAATAACAGATAATAAAATAGTAAATAAAATCTTTTTCATTTTTTCTTCCTTTTTGTGTCAACAGATTACAAAATTACGCGTTATGCGTCAATCACATTTTTATTTTTTTTACTGCGCGCAAATGGGCCGATCGCGCGCGCGGATTTAATTCCAATTCAGATTCAGATGGACGATAAGTTTTTAACATTTCAAATGGGGCAGGTGCGGCGGGAAATCGAGGATCACCAATTGGCGTTGTCCATTCACGAAATTTTGATTTTACAATTCTATCTTCTAATGAATGAAATGTAACACATGCGCAAATTCCATTAACATTCAATAAATCCGGGACAGCATTCAATGCCGCGGATATTTGCCCCAATTCATCATTTACAGCAATACGCAAAGCCTGAAATACAGGGGCAACATCCTTTGGATTATAAATTAAATCCCGCAACTGAAAAGTAGTCTGAGGCAGGGCTTCTTTAATCGCACGTGCAATCGGTCCCGCCTTTTTTACATCCCCATAATCCGATAAAATTTTCGCAATTTCAGAGACAGATAAATCCGCGATTAAATCTGTTGCTGATTCCCCATCGCCCATCCGCATATCCAGGGGCGCATCAAACCGCCACGAAAATCCACGGTTTGGCGTGTCAATCTGCATAGAAGAAACCCCAAAATCAAATATTATTACGTCCACTGATTTTGATAATTTATTAATTTCAGAAAAGGGGGAATTTATAAATTGAAATTTATCTCCAAATTCTGCCGATACGGATTCTGCAACGGGGATAACAGACGAATCTCGGTCAAATGCAATAACATTTGCGCCGCGTTCCAACAAAGCCCTGGTATAACCACCGGCACCAAATGTCCCATCAATAATTGTTTTACCATTGATGTCACCCAAAGTTTTTAAAACGCTTTCTAAAAGAACCGGTATATGTTTCATAAGGGCAATTATAAAAGTAATCTTAGAAAAATACAAATAATAAAATTTAAAAGTTATCTTTGACAAATTACTCTTTATGTATTACATTAATTTCTATCAAAGACAAAAGGAATGTTTTATGAAAAAAAATCTTAAATTAAAGTCATATTTTAAAATATTATCTATTGTTGGCGGAACATTAATTTTATTAGGTATTATAAATAAAAATTTTTATGAGGATTTTCAAGAAGAAAGAAAACTTATAAGTGAATACAGCCCCGAAGGGAAAAAGTTAGTCCAAGATATATGCGACTGTGAAAAAGCCGATTTCGGGGGAGATAATATGAGAGCAAAACAATCTTGTTATATGATTATGAAAGAATACGAAAGCTTTGTTAAACAAATACAATCATCAAAAGAAAATAAAGTTAAATAAAAAATATAAATATAAAAAAATCGCGCTTTCGCGCGATTTTTATTTTTCTGTGACTTCGGCGTCTTTGGCCTCATCTTCAGATTTATTCCCAGAATCATCTTTTGATTCTGATTTTTCTGCTTCGGCTGTGGCCTGCTGCGCTTTGTAAATTGCTTCGCCCAGCTTCATTGCGGACTCGGTCAATTTATCTGTCGCGGTTTTCAGACTTTCTGCTGTTGCATCAGATTTAGCCAATTCTTCGGACAACTCTTTCTTGGCCGATTCTATTGCATCACGAGTTGTCGCGTCAACTTTATCACCGTGTTCTTTCAACGATTTTTCGGTTGCAAAGACTGCTGCTTCGGCCTGGTTTTTCGCCTCAACTAGCTCACGCTTTTTACGATCCGCCTCTGTATTTGCTTCGGCATCACTCATCATTTTTTTGATTTCTTCTTCGGACAGACCACCATCAGATTTAATTGAAATCATTTGTTCTTTTCCGGTACCTTTGTCCTTGGCTGATACATGAACAATACCATTTGCATCAATATCAAATGATACTTCTATCTGTGGCATACCACGTGGAGCAGGGGCAATCCCTTCTAGATTAAATTGTCCCAATAATTTATTATCTGCTGCCATTTCTCGTTCGCCCTGGAACACACGAATTGTAACCGCATTTTGATTATCTTCGGCAGTTGAAAAGACTTGGGACTTTTTTGTTGGAATTGTTGTATTTCTATCAATCAAACGTGTAAATACACCGCCCAAAGTTTCAATACCCAGCGATAATGGGGTAACATCTAATAACAAAACGTCTTTGACATCACCTTTTAAAACACCGCCTTGGATTGCCGCACCCAATGCAACTACTTCATCAGGGTTAACACCTTTGTGTGGTTCGCGACCAAAGAATTCTTTGACGGTCTCCATAACTTTTGGCATACGGGTTTGACCACCAACCAAAATCACTTCATTTATTTGTGATTTTTCAATCCCAGCATCTTTTAATGCTTTTTTACAAGGTTCAATTGTTCTATCAATTAAATCCGCAACCAATGATTCCAATTTAGCACGTGATAGGTTAGTATTAAAGTGTACCGGACCCGAAGCATTCGCGGTCAAGAACGGTAAATTGACATCTGTCGATGTTTTACTGGATAATTCAATTTTCGCTTTTTCCGCGGCTTCTTTCAAACGTTGTAATGCTAATTTATCAGAACTGATATCAATTCCACTTTGTGATTTAAATTCAGCGATTAAGTGTTGCAGGATGTGTGCATCAAAGTCTGCCCCACCCAGCATTGTATCGCCGTTTGTAGATTTAACTTCGAACACACCATCAATAATTTCCAAAATGGAAATATCAAATGTTCCACCACCAAGGTCATAAACAGCAACAGTGCCATTTTTATTCTTGTCCAAGCCATAGGCCAAGGCAGCAGCAGTCGGTTCATTAACAATACGCAAAACGTTAAGGCCCGCTATACGACCCGCATCTTTGGTTGCCTGGCGCTGTGCATCATTAAAGTATGCAGGAACAGTTATAACCGCATCTGAAATTTTTTCGCCTAAATAACCTTCGGCGTCTTTTTTTAATTTACCTAAAATCATCGCGCTGATTTGTGATGGGGCATATTTTTTACCATCAATTTCAACCCAAGCATCACCAGTATTATCGCCAGCGACAATTTTATATGGAATATGTTTTTGAATTTCTTTTACTTCCTTTGAATCAAAACGCAAACCCATTAAACGTTTAATTTCATAAACTGTGTTTACAGGATTTGTAACCGCCTGGTTTTTGGCGGTAATACCGACCAATTGTTCACCATTTGATGCAAATGCAACAATTGACGGAGTAGTACGTTGACCCTCGGCATTTTCAATAATTTTTGGATCTGTGCCATCCATAAACGCCATAGCGCTGTTAGTTGTACCCAAATCAATACCCAATACTTTTGACATTTTTCATACTCCTTGTATTTTATAATTTTGCTCTTTGGGATATAGTTAAAAAAATCCCCCCGTCAAGGGGGTAAAAAACGTTTTTTTTATTTAATTTCCCCAACATATGTCCCCATAGAAACTGCCGCAGAAAGCAGGGGACTGTTCAATGGAACAAATGAATTTGAAACATTTAAATCTGGAATTGTGGGATCTGGCGATACTTCGCCCGAATTAAACATATCATTTAATGAAACACTTTTAACCACACCATCAACCAATGCAGTCATTACATAAGTTTCATTATTTTCTATGGCCTGCAGTGCCGCATCAGCAAACCATGACGCTAAAATTCTGTCCGCTGCGGTGGTATCACCAACACGTTGAATATGCTCTGGGAAAGCGGTACGAACCGCAAATCCGCTCTTTTTTAATTCCCGTGCGACCATATCGGCTGCTTCGCCGGAATGCCCACGCATTTTAATACCCTCGGCAACCACTATTACACCATAATCACGCGGAGCATTTTTCAAATGTTTAGTTAAAGCGTCCGTTGAAAATTTAATTTCCGGAATTAAAATCGCCGAAGCACCAACCGCAACACCAGCATGCAAAGACAAGTGTCCCGTATCACGCCCCATTGATTGCACAACAAACCATCTGTGATGTGAACGTGCAGTTTGCATCAATTGATCACAAAAAGCAGTTAAACCCTGGACCGCAGTATCAAAACCAATTGTTTTTTCGGTTAATGGAATGTCCATATCAATAGTCTTAGGCATACAAATTATCTGAACATTTGAATAAACATGACGATTATTGTGCACCAAACTAAGACTGCCATTTCCACCAATCAATACCAAAGCATCCAAGTTTAGCTTTTCTATAGTTTTTTTCAATTTATCTTGAAATTCTTTTAACTTACCAACACGCGCCGCTGTATTAAAGTTTTCCGCCTTTGCATTACCATTTTTTAAAAAACTGCCCGACATTCTGATATATTCCGGAGCTGGCAAATTATCATCAAATTTAATTATAGCAGGCGGATTTTCAGTCAATCCATCCGTTCCGTCCAAAATACCAAACATTTCATATCCACGACGAATTCCACCGGCGACCAACCGCATAATAGCGGCGTTTAACCCACTGCAATCACCACCTGTTGTCATTATTCCAATTTTTTTCATAACGATATCCTTTTTTATATATCTTATCATAATTTGGATTGACAATAAAACTTATTTTGGCTATTATTTGAAACAAGAGGCGGAGAGAAACAAATTTATAACCTGATAAAGGGCACGCCTATGTGGTTTCAAAAAAAAGAACGTTTTGCAGATATGGGCAAAACAAAAAAATCAACGAATGTAATTATTGATAATGCTGTCAGTCGCCAAAATAACTGGATGGCCAGACGCAGTGCTATCGCAATCAAGGTTTTGCGCAAATTAAATATATTTGCAAAGCCAAATGTTCCAGCCGCTTTGATACCTGCGAAAAAGACAGTTAAAGCAAGCCAAAACAAACCCCAGGCCCAGAAAAAGACAAACCATTGGATTTTAGCCTATTGGTTCCCTGTTGCTTGTGCTTTGGCGGTAATAATTATGCTGATTTCTGTTTTGTTATCCCCAAAGTGTTCTGAAGAAAATAAAAAAATAAACACTGTTCCAGAACCAACCATTCAACCAATTCCAACCAAAGTTGAACAACAAACAACCCAAGAAGTCATGAAAGCCGAGCTGCCCAGCTTTGATTTGGTAAGAGTCGGTAAAGATGGAAAAATCTTGATTGCTGGACGTTGGTTGCCAAACCATACTATATCAATAAAAGTAAACAACAAAATCGTATCAACAGAAAAAACCGATAAGAATGGTGAATTTGTTTATTCCCCCACAAAAAACTTTGCCGCCGGAAATTATATAATCCGTCTGTCAGGGGTAGAGCAGGAATTAAACTCGGAATCTGATGTATTTGTTTATGTATCAGACAAAGGCAGCGCAAATTCAATGTCCTTGCTGATGGATAAAAATGGTTCCAAATTTTTGCAATCACCAATATTAACAGATGGTGATTTAAAGGTCACAAAAATTGATTATTTAGAAACCCAACGAATCGTGGTTCAGGGGGTTTCTATACCACGTACACGCGTAACATTGGCACTGGACGATAAAATTTTGGGAATGGCGCATGTATCCGATCATAAAAACTTTGGTCTGGGCGCAAATGTTGGTGAATTAAAACCAGGCAATAAATATACTATTCGCATCCAAATGCATGATGGATCCAACAAAGTAGCCGCATTGATAAAATATCCATTTACAATGCCAGAAATGTTACCGGGCGATGATACATGGTACGTTGTACGCCGTGATGATTCTTTGTGGATAATCGCTAGAAACTTTTTGGGTCGTGGCATCAGATACACAATGATTGTTGATGCAAACAAAATAGAAAACCCAGATTTAATCTTTCCAAAACAGAAATTAAAAATACCTGTAAAGAAATAACCACCTAAATATAGGAGGTGTTATGGGAAACGATAGAAGACAAAATATTATAAGGCAATTTAAAGAATCTAAGAAAGAAACCCCAACTGCCGTCAAAGAAAAGCAAGATTTTTTGGATGCTATAGAGAAATTAATACAAAATTGGGTAAAAACTTTTCCGAACGACAGTAGAACCATTAATTTATTAAACAAATTACTGAAAAATGTTAAATTTAATGGGGTTTCTTCAACTACAAAAAATCAATTTAATAATTTTCTAGATAAATATAATGAAAAATCTAGATAATTATTTCTCGGCAAAAAACATTTTTAACCATTTGAAAAAGCTGCGGCGGAATCCCAAAAAGAATCTATTTTTTACCGCGAATTTAACAGCACGATCCCAAACTATTTTTTTATTCTGTTCGCGTGCCAGCGCGCGGGCAGGGTCACGCATTGCGCCCAATGGCGCGCGTCTGTACCAATAAAAAGCATTTGGAATTGTTGCGATTGCAGTCGCATAAAAAATAGCCGGAATTGTAAACATAACATCTTGACTGGTTATACGACCGGATTCAAATTTTAATTTGTTTTTTATTAAAAATCTTCGGCGAAATACAAAACGCCAAACAGCAGGACGCCGGGCAACCTTACTGATGCTTATCTTTGATTGTTTGCCATAATAAAGTTTTTCCGATTTAAAATTTTCAACTGGCTTATCCCCATATTTTTCATCAACGACACCTACAACTGCGATATCTGCATTACCAATACCATTCATTACACGTTCATAAAAGTCATTATTCAAAAGTTTATCATCTGCATCAATAAAATGTATATATTCACCTGTTGCGGCATTAATTCCGGTATTTCTGGCAACAGATACACCCATGTTTTTTTGCTCTATAACATTTACTTTATATGATTTAGCAATTAAAACGCTGTTATCTGTGCTGCCGTCATCAACAACAATTATTTCCAAATTTGGATAGTTTTGAGATAAAACAGAATCCAGGCAATCGCCAATGTATTTTTCAGTATTATACAATGGAATTATTACAGAAATTTTAGGTATTTTTTTCATTTTTTATATCGGCAATATCACACGGACACGCAATCCACCCAGTGGTGAATCTTCCAGTAATAATTGCCCACCATGATTTTCAATGGCTGTCTGTGCAATAGACAATCCTAATCCGGTTCCGCCGGTATCTTTGCCACGGGCCGCATCTAATCTGATAAATGGGCGCAAAGCATCGGCACGTAAATCTTTTGGAATTCCGTGTCCGTCATCATCTATGGTTATTTCTACAGATTCTATATCGTCATGCTCGGTAATTAAAACTTTCTTTTTTGCATGTCTGGCAGCGTTTTCAATTATATTTTGGAATGCACTGGCCAAGGCAGTTGGTCTGGCATAGAAATTAGCAGCAGGTGATGGAAAATCAGTTTCTAGCTTCTTTTTTCCAACCGCATCACGTGCAATACGTGTAAGCATCGGGGGCAAAGATATTTCTTGTTCTATTTCTGGAATTTCACCACGCGCAAATGTCAGATATCCATTAACCATTTCGGCCATACGATCAATATCACGCAATAAAACATCTTTATCCGAGCTTTCCGTTTCAACCGCCAAACGCATACGTGACAAAGGCGCTTTTAAATCATGGCTGACCGCATTTAACATATCCGTTCTGGTACGATTATACCGATTCAAACGTTCTTTCATTAAAATAAGCGCACGACTGGCTTCGCGGATTTCACGGCTGCCCATTGGCTTAAAATCAGGTTCATCCAATCCACGACCAAATTTATTTGCTGCACGTGCAATTTTATGAATAGAGCGTGTATGCATAATTATAAATGGGGTTATTAAAATACCAACTATTAAAACCGAACCGATTAACCAAATTATAAATACTTCGGTACTAGTTGAATAAACACGACGAAGTGATGTCGCAAAAGTCAGTATTTCATCATCACGCGATACATCGATATAAAGCAATCGATTCCCGCGATCAATATAAATATTTACTGGGGTTTTAACTTTGGCTTTTAAATCTTGCGCCAGTTGTCCAACTTCACGAGATTTATTATCGTTTTCCCGCGGACGATTCAGATGCTCATTCACAGAAACGTTAATTCCTGTATCATGCGCCATAGTAGAAACTGCTTTAATATTTTCGCTGTCCCACAAATTTAACATAGTTGTAATTTCACCAGACAAAGACCGCGCCATAGATGCATGAACGCGTTGCCAGTGATTACCAAAGAACACGTTTGCCATAATGATTTGCGCCACTATTAATGGCACCAATATCATTAGAACCGTTCTCCATAAAAAAGATTTTGGAAATAGTTTCACTTTATCACCAATTTATATCCTTTGCCACGTACCGTGACTAATTCAACATTTTGCAACAGACTTAACAATTTTTCCCGCATACGTTTCGCGACCATTGGGGTTGCCGGCACAATATTTCCGACCGGAAAAGTTAAATCTTTTAATAACTCTTTCTCGGCCATTGATAATCCCAACAACTTATCATTAATATAGAACTCATTATCTGAAAATGCAAGTCCTGTTGGCAAAGCGTTTCTTTCCCTGGATAATTTACTTTCTGACTGACGCATTATATTTTTCAAGCGCAAAACCAACTCTTTTAACTGAAAAGGCTTTGCCAGATAATCATCGGCGCCACCGGAAAGACCAACAATCGCATTTTCCGGTCCGGATAACGCTGTCAGCATTATAACTGGCGTCTGATTGCCCGATGCACGTAATCCCTTTAAAAGGGTTAGACCATCAACGCCAGCCATCATTCTATCCAGAACGATTGCATTGACAGACATTCTCTTTAATATTTCATTAGCTGTTTCTGCGGACTGGGCAGTTATTACGGCGAAAGACTCGGATTTAAGACCTTTGGCCAGACTGCTGCGCAACAAGTCATCATCATCAATAATAAGAACTGTTTTTTTCATATTTATTTCCCCCATACCCCAGGGGGATTATTATTTTTCCATCGGTTCAACCGCATATTCTCCGGGCTGAATTGTTATAGCTTCTGGTTTTTTATCGTCAGTTGCCGCTTGCATTGTCATACCCTTGTTTGCAAATTCCATTTTAAACAAAGCATATCCCGTACCGCCGCCAATCGCCGGCCCCTGTAATCCCAATGAATAATATCCACCAATCATACCAAAATCTAGATCAATATAATCAACATTTATCAGCAATGAAACATTAGTCAAACCATCCGTAGTCATATTGCATGAAAATTCCTGAGTGGCCAATGTAGCCTGGGAATTAGCAGGAATAACCAAATCCACCAACGCTGGTGCACATTGAACGCTGATTCCATTTACCAAGAAATCATAGCTCATTCCTATGGTAGTTTTTGACAATCCTGTAGATATATTTACCTGGGTAATTGTTGCCTGGGGGATTTTTACCAAAGCATTTGCAATTCCAACCCTGACTGGAAAGCTGATTCCAGATTGCAAGCATACACGTGAAAATGGGTCTGCTTCGCAAATATGAACCTGGGAATGAGCATTAGTCATAAATACGCCAGATAAACTGTTAAATAAAAATGTTCTGGTAATACGATCATTCAATCTGGTGCAACCAAAATCACGACACACAACCGCTGGTCTGTCTGTAAAACGGACCCCTGGCATCGCATCAGTTTGTCCAGATTGCGCAGCAATTATATTATCATCATAATTTAGCGAGTCTGTGCGTTGCATAAATTCTGTTTCTGGAACAAAGTTTGGATCATCTGGACGGGCATAGTATGAAGTAGCCGGAACATCCATATAAATTGTTTGTAATTCTTGAGCCATGCTTGACGCGAACGGAAAAGCAGCCGCAACCAATGCCAACAAACCGAATGTTTTTACCTTTTTAAATGCACCCACAAATATTGCCATGATATTTACCCCTGTTATTTCGATTTAATGTTAAACTATTTTGGCAACACATGTCAAAACAAAAAAATAGTGTTGAAATTTAGAAATCATTTGGTGTATAACAGAACTAGATCTTACATTAATGTCCCAAGGGAGTAATAAATGGTTGATGTTATAATTTCTGGTGATACTGGAAAAATTCATTCGGTTTATCATAAATCCGCGAACGAAGTGGCACCTTTGGCGGTTATTCTGCCTGGGAATCCTCATACTGGGCATCATATGAACGATCGTGTATCTTATGCTATGTTTCGGGCTTATATGGATATTGGATTTTCAGTTGTCCGTTTTAATTATCGTGGCGTTGGCGATTCCGAAGGTACATTGGGAACAACTTCGGACAATATGATTGATATCGCGACCGTAATTGATTGGATACAAAATCAAAACGAAGAAAGCGACCGTTTATGGCTGGCTGGGAATCATCTGGGCGCATGGTATGCGATCCAGGCAATGATGCGCAGGCCAGAGGTCAGCGGTTTCACATTGGTATCCCCAGATTCATCGGTCAGTGATTTTACATTTTTATCCCCACGGCCAAATCGTGGTTTGATGATCCAGGGCAGCAAGGAAAGCGAAGACGCACATGCATTTGGTGTTCATATGACACAAATTCTGAAAAAGCAAGCACAGATAATCGTGGAAACAATAAAGATAAAAGATGCAACCGGTGAGTATGCAACACCAGCTGAATTAAAACAATTGTATAATGATATCAAGGCTTATGTTGGCCGCGAAAACGAAGACGATAAATTATTATAATGAAAAATGAAAACGAAAGATTTTTAAACCCAGAAATCCCAGATGAAATGGCGGCAACTATTCGTCCCAAAAAACTGGCTGATTTCGTGGGGCAAGAATCACTTAAACAAAATCTGAATGTTTTTATAACTGGCGCCAGTTCACGTGGCGAAGCAATGGATCACGTTTTATTATATGGTCCCCCGGGACTGGGCAAAACAACACTGGCGCATATTATCGCAAACGAAATGGGGACTAATTTTCGTGCAACTGCTGCGCCCATGCTGACGAAACAGGGCGATTTAGCCGCTATTTTAACTTCTTTGGAGCCAAACGATGTTTTGTTTATTGATGAAATTCATCGCTTGCCCACATCAATCGAAGAAGTCCTGTATTCCGCAATGGAAGATTTCAAATTGGATATTATGCTGGGCGAGGGACCATCAGCAAAAAGTGTTCGTATAGATTTACCGCAATTTACTTTGGTTGGTGCAACAACACGGACAGGATTACTTTCTAATCCTTTGCGTGATCGATTCGGAATTGATTTACGATTGAATTTTTATTCATCGGATGATTTGGGAAAAATTATTAAACGCAGTGCAAACATCCTTGGAATTCCAATAGCCGAGCAGGGCGCAACAAATCTGGCACAGTCTGCACGTGGCACACCACGTATCGCAAACAGATTGTTAAAACGTGCCCGTGATTTTGCCACCGCTTTGGGAAATAAAGATATTGCCGAAGACACTATTAAAACAACTTTGTTTCAATTGCATATTGACGAGCGCGGACTGGATGAAATAGATCGTGAATATATGAATGCTATCGTTAAACATTACGCAGGTGGACCGGTTGGTATTGAAAACCTGAGCGCTATATTATCCGAACCCGCCGATACAATAGAAGATGTGATAGAACCGTATTTAATGCAACAAGGATTTATTCAACGTACCCCCCGTGGTCGCATAGTCACCGAACAGGGGTATAAACATTTAGGACTGGAGAAATAAAATGAAACTGTATTACCATGGCTCGAATAAAAAATTTCAAATTGGCGAATCTTTAAAAATTGATGAATGTAAAAGCACTGTGTCTCAACCAAATGGGAAATTAAAACCAGCTATATATGCATCAGAAGATAAAAATAAAGCGATAAAATACGCTATCATGAATGCTCCGTTTCAATTCTTTATTGATATCGTAACAAACAAACAAGTATTTATATTTTTAAGTGAAACGCCTCATATCTATGTATATGAGTTAGAATCCGAAGGATTTAAGAAACTTAATTCTGATTATTATATAAAATATACCGATGCAAAAATAATGAATGCAGAGGAAATCAATATAGAAGATCTTAAAAAACTTGGGTACGAGGTTAGAATTATAAAAAAAGCAAACCTTTTTAGAAAGGGGATTATAAAGACTAAATTAAACCGTGGATATCATAAAAATTATGATGCTTTTATAACAAATCCTAAAGAATTCGAACGCATTATGGAAAAATACACAACAAAAGTATTATAAATGAAAATTCAAATTATTGGGGCAGACAGCGCTTTTGATGGATTAAATACTTCGTTTTTTTTTCGTGACGAATTGGATCGTGGCGTACTGGTGGATTGTGGATTCACCGTTTTTCCAGAATTAAACCGCCGCAATATGTTAAACGATGTTGATGTTGTATTAATTTCTCATTTGCATGCAGATCATTCCGGGTCCTTAACATTATTGGCCGCATATTCAAGAATTCTAAAAAAACAAAAAATTAAAATTGGTGGGGCAGATGTTTCAGGGTTATTTCGTGAGCAGGGCATCTTACCAGACGATTTTGTACAATTATCATCTGATGATTTATTAAATCTTAAAATCATTCAAACAGATCACATTCCAGAACATGGAAATAATAATGCTTTGTTTATTGCAAATTCTATTCTTTATAGCGGAAATACTTGTGATAGCGTTTTGGAAAATGAATTTGCAGAAAATGCAAAAGTTATATTTCATGATACGCGTTTAAAATCACCAATTTCTTATGGACATACACCAATCGAAACTCTTAATAATGCAGCCCCAGAAATAAAAGCAAAAACATGGTTAATACATATCCCAACTAAAGAACGTAAAGAAATTGAAACCATGGCCCAACAAATGGGATTTGCTGGGGTATGTTATAACGGACAAGAAATAGAGATATAAAAATGCATAATAATATATTCCCATTTTCAATTGCATATGCTGATACTGATGCCGGTGGTATTGTTTATCATGCACGTTATGTTGAAATTGCGGAACGCGCCAGAATGAAATGGATGATGGACACCGCGCCAACAAATGGTGATATAGGCTTTGTAATTCGTGAATTAAATATGAAATATAAAAAACCCCTGCGATTGGGGGATAATTTTGTTGTCGAAAGCCATGCAACTGAAATTGGTGCTGCTTCACTAAAAGTAGAACAAAAATTCGTGAAAGACGGCGAGATTTATGCTATACTGCATGGCACCGCTGCTTATATCGGGGCAGATATGAAACCAAAGCGTATACCAGAAGAATATATAAAGAAAATAAAATAAAAGGAAGAACAAAATGCAAAATAACTTTTCATTTCTATCAATTTTTTCACCGACCGACCCGGTGGCTTTTTTAACATCAATTATGTTGGTTGCAGCCAGTATAATATCTTGGACTATTATTATTGGTAAACTCCGTTTATGGAAAGAAACCAAGGGTCGCCAAATCAAGGTTTCCCGTGAAGATAATTTGGAAACATTCACTGATAAAATCATTGAACCTTATGATAAAAATTTATGGTTTTTATCAATGGCTTCGGCCGTTGGACCATTTGTTGGATTGTTTGGAACAATTTGGGGAATTATGCATTTATTCAGTGCGATTGGTGCAAACAATTCCACCAGTCTGGCGGTTATTGCCCCGGGATTAGCGGTCGCATTGGGCGAAACTGCATTGGGCCTGTTTGTCGCAATCCCAGCCGCAGTTTTTTATCAATACTTCAGCAAAAAATCAGACGAGTTTTATAACAAAATAGCTTCCCAAATCAAAGAATTAAAGAGAAAATAAAATGCAACGCAGAAGAAAATCAGTTGATTCAAATTCTTTGATTGTAATGACGCCTATGATTGACGTTATGACGGTTTTGCTGGCCGTGTTTGTTGTTACTGCACCAATGTTGACCAGCGGAATTGATCTTGATTTGCCCAAAGCAGGGCACAGCGCAATGTCCGGCGATGATCATGCAATACAAATTGGTGTTGATTCTGGTGGCAGATACTTTGTCGGCAAAGAACAACATTCAAAAAAAGAAATCGTTAATCGTTTAATTGCTATGCGTGGGGAAAATCCAAAACTGACCATTATGATCAACGGCGACAAAAGTGCGAACTATGGCGCAGTTATGTCCATTATGGGTGCACTGAAAGATGCTGGATTTCAAAAAGTCGGCCTGCGAACAAAAATTGAAAATTGAAAAATAAAAAATCATTTTTTTCAGAAAACTTATTAGCATCCGTTGCGGGGCATCTAAGTATTATTGCCATAATGATTACTTCGTTTGCAATATTGAACCCTATGGACCAAATTGTTATGTCTGATCATGTTCAAATTTATGATATAGATTTATCCCGCGTTGAAATAAAAGGCGATGAAACACTTGTATTTAATACCGAAGCCCCCGAATTACCAAAAGATGAACAACAACTGAAAAAACAAGAAAAAAAACCTGAACCAGTTGAACCACTGGGGGATGATGATAAAGAAATAGAAAAAATGACCGCTTTGCCGGATTCTGTTAAAAAAACCGATACCAAGCCAACCCCAAATGCCCCAAAGGCTCGAACAATTGTTCGCGTTAATCGTGAAACAACAAACTTGAACCGTACAATGACCGTTTCTGTCGTCGATGCATTACGATTTGCAATGACACGTTGTTGGGTATTTAATAAAAACTATCCGGGAATTGAAAATATTCGCGCTGTTGCTCATTTATCTATGAATCAACGCGGCTTTGTACAAAGCCTGTGGTTTGAACAAGAATCTGCCGCCGCAAACGACCCAGCAATGGCGTATATTTTTGAAACGATCCGTTCGGCCATTTCCAATTGTCAGCCATTTAGTATGTTGCCTGAAAACGAGTACGAGAAATGGAAAACCATTCAACTGACTTTCTTTCCGTCTAATGCCAGTGTGCAATAATAATTATCCCCCGTTTAACGGGGGATTTTATTTTTATCTTAAACCCTTGGATTGACAGCATGCCTCGGCTGCTTTGCGCCAATCAGAATATCCAGTCCCAGGATTACGCAAATTTTGCCATTGTTGCCATCCATTACACTTTGTTTTATCATTTGATGTCTTGCATTTTGCATAACGACGTAATTGACAGGTTTGATTTGATACTTTGCCATTTACAGTAGTGCATTGAACAACCATATTTTGATTTTTTGCATCGTCTTTACCCAGCTCTTTTTGTGATTTAAGGGTATAAGCACCCGCAGATGTACAAATTATTATCAATAACCCAAAAGTAAGTATTTTTTTCATGCTAAAACCTCTTTATCAAAGTAATAATAGAAAATATTCCCAACTAATACAATAAGAATAAATCCCAACTATTAAAGTGTACGAATGCTCCATGGAACATCATTCATAATAAGGTAATAAAGTTCAGGATTATCTGAATCTGGGTTTTTAATTATTGGTCGCACAACAAATATATCAACATCACACATATCATTATTGCTGCGACCTTTCTCGGTTTCTTCGTATTGGGTTTCTTCCATGTCTTGATGAAATTTGTTCGCAAAATCCATGGCCTGCAAAAACGCCGCGTCATCATCCACAGGCGACACCGAATCGCCGGCCCACATCAGCCACATTCCGTGATTAACAACATTTTCCTGACCGGTTAAATCATCAGCCGACAATAAACCCAAAGGGGTAAATTTTATATTGCTGGTGAATTCCCCTGTTGATGTTTCGGTCATGTCATACATGTCGCCGCCGAATTTCAATGCAGCATATAACAGGCCCGCTTGCCGTTCCATCTTTGCCAAACGACCCACATTTTTCAAAGTGCTTTGGAACAACCAATCACGAATTTTTCCGGACTTCATGCCGGCGCGTCCGATTTTTGCACCACTGCTGATTGTCTTTTCACCCCTGTTCAGCGCGCGCAAAGCTTTGGCAGCACGCCACGTACGTGCAATAACATTCCCACGCTGGGGTATTTTCCAGGCCTTCATCCCGCGTCGCAAATCTTGCAGTTTTCCAAATTCCAAAACAGCCTTTTTATATTGTTTTACATCGTCCAATTTTTCCGCCTGGGCCATTTCTTTTTCCAAGCGCGCGATTTCATCCAGCTTCGCATCCTTGGTTTTCGAGATTGTTTCCAGTTCTGTTTTGAATAAATTTCTTTGTCGGTTTATTTCATATTGATACTTTACATCTTTTGTTCGCTCTAAATTTTGTTCGGCCACACGCATGTTTTTTTCAATCTGTCCCATTCTTTCCGTTGCGTTTGGGTTTTTCATAATCTTTGCAAGGTCATCTGCCTTGCCCAGTTCCAGCTTGCTGACATCAGAAATTGCATCCAATTCCTTTATCATATTTTTTGATTTGGCTGCGGCATTTACGGCTTTTTCATAATCCTTGACGCTGTCCAAACCCCGCAAAGTCTTCATGGTTTTGGCCAGATTCTTTGCGGCACGGGTTGCGCGCACAGCCTTGGTCATACCCAGTACAACCGTTCCGCCACCGACAGTTGCAACGGTTATCGCAGCATCCATCGCGACCTGGGCCCACCCGACCCATTTCAAGCTGGCCACGCCCGCAACATAGTAATCGTTATTATCTTTTTCTTCGGCATTTGCCAAACCAATGGTTTTAACGGCCGCCAAATTCACAATGTCATTGTCGTCAGCAAAGGCCGAAACACTGGTGCAAAGTGGGGCAGTAATTCCGCCGCCAGCCTGCCAAATCTTTGTGGTATTGTGATTTTTTGGATAAATCGCATCAAAATTATCTTCAAAATACTTCAAAGAAATAGTATTATTTTTGTCTTCGCCGATAAAGGCGTCCAACGCGCCGGCCTGGACAACCAAAATTCCATACCACGCGGGCTCGGTGTTGGTCCAAATGTTTGTGTCGCCGGGCGCACCGACGCGTGGAGAAACGCATTCGTCGCCGCTGCAGGGCAGGGGCTGCTTGCCAGACAAAAGAACCCGTTGTTGCAAAATTTTTGGTTGAGTTTCATAGTTCACAACAATTTTACGACTGACTGGGAATTGATACTCTATCGGTGGAACTAGCAGATTGTCTTCTTCATCCAGCACTGAAACTTCGGGGCAGGCCAAAACTTTTTTAATAACTGATGGATCTTGAAAATTTTTATAAATCCATGCTTGAATTTCGAACTCTGGCGATTGCTCGGACACGGCTGCGGCATCTGCCATCAATGCCTGGGCGAAAACCAGTTGAGCACATGTTGCCTTGATCGTTTCACCAGAATTTTTTGGGGTCGATATACTATCAACAATACCCTGAACGTCCGGAGTTTTTAAATCTTCGGCATGAACAAAACCAGACACCAAAAAAATAGTGCAAAAAATAATTGCAAAAAGCCCGATTTGTTTTTTCATTCTCTCTAAACCATTATAACACGAAAAAGAGCAGGGAGGCAAGCAACTCTTATTTAAATGAAAAAAAACCTTGATTTTTATTATTAAAAAGTATAAACTTGGCAAGCCTTCATCTTTAATCCCACGGATTAACAGATGATAATTGGGGTTGTAGCTCAGTTGGTTCAGAGCGTCTGCCTGTCACGCAGAAGGTCGCGGGTTCGAGCCCCGTCAATCCCGCCAGTTTTTTGGCCCCATCGTCTAGAGGCCCAGGACACCGCCCTTTCAAGGCGAGAACACCGGTTCGAATCCGGTTGGGGCTGCCAAAATCTAGACAAACGAATGCAATCGCATTCTTTTGTCTTTTTATTTTTTTTGGGCGCGCGCCGGAGTCGGAGAGCCGGGGCAGACTGTAAATCTGTTAGCTTTGCTTGAGTTGGTTCGACTCCAACCGCTCCCACCACCGATTTTCGTTAACGCACGGCGAAGCCGCACGATTAGGAAAATTGAGTGTCCGCCGACGCAAGGAGGACATATAAAAAGGTTATATCTGCGGGCGTAGTCCAATGGTAGAATGCAAGCCTTCCAAGCTCGAGACGCGGGTTCGATTCCCGCCGCCCGCACCAAAGATAAAACCGCCAGTTCGGCGGTTTTTTTTATTATTTATATAATATTTATAATGGATATGGGCCATCTACAACCATCATTTGTGGTAAATCTGCCAAAGTTTCTGTAGACGTAGAAGATACAAAAGCCACAACCCCACCAACTACTACTAATGCTGCTGCGACTATCCATCCAGCTACAGGAACTGTCGCAGACGCGCCCGCCGCGGTAAATATTCCCGCTAAAGTACCCGTAGCAGCATAAGCAGCCCCAGCCCATGCAATGGCTACTGTAGCTATACCTGCTACAGCAAAATTAGTTGCGAGAGCCTGCCCGGGACCGACCCCCGTATTAATTTTTTCGGGAACAACATAAGAAACCAGATATGCATAATGTCCCTTACATTTCCCTGTTTCAGACGATACATTTCTTGCAAATTTACTTATCATTTCTTGTGCCATCGTAATATTATCTATAATAACTAAATTAGCTAAATCTTGATACGTAACATCCTCTATCATTAAACCTGGGAAAGCATGCATATGTTCTGGCTCATCAAAAAAATACTCTTCGCTGTCACCTTTTATTTTTTGCATGGCTATGTTTACAGGATCACTATCCCCAACAGAATCAGTTGGATCTATAGACCAATAATCTGAACAATCATCATCCCAGGTCTTTTCGCTAATATAATCCCTATTTATGACTTTTGGATATTGCCAAGTTGCGGTATTCGCAATAAGTATCCCAAGTGCAACTTTATATTGTTCTAGTAACTTGTTCTTACTAATTTTAAATTGTACTGTTCTATCAAATTTTTTTAACGCAAAAGAAAATGATTCTTTAGGTTCATTTGCAATTTGCATTATTAAATCATTACAAAATCCTCCTTCTTTATGAAATGCTGCGCCAGTAATCGCAACCGCTATTATATTGGCTTTTGAATTAGCAGCTGATGTAAAACTTTCTATATCTTTCGGGTTCCCCAACAGTTTATCAAGTTCTTCTGCAAAATCAGATTTACCATTTTTATTATCATCAGCCGCAAGTATCCTTTGAATACATTCTTCAAAAGCACTTGTTGGATTATTATCTCCATAACTACTACCGTTATAAAAACAGCAAATAAAAATA
>Ga0265294_10002866_pt1 | contig 22398 bp, 25 predicted proteins | sample MunlanPumphouse3_FD_192504 | JGI IMG/M metagenome (GOLD analysis project Ga0265294, IMG submission 192504) | Groundwater microbial communities from a municipal landfill in Southern Ontario, Canada - Pumphouse #3 | ecosystem: Environmental > Aquatic > Deep subsurface > Groundwater | place... | reverse complement strand
GATGTATCCGAAGCAGTCAAAGAACATTTCGCTTCGGGTGCGACAGTGACAATTTCTCTGACGGAAGTCAAAAATCCCTGTGAATACGGAATAGCCAGAGTGGAAGATGACGGAAGAATATCCGAATTCAGGGAAAAACCGAAGCCTGAGGAAGTATTCTCAAATCTCATAAACGCAGGCACATACGTGGTTCAGAAAGAAGTTTTGAAATACGTTCCCGATGAGGGTCAATACGACTTCTCCAAAGAACTTGTCCCGGATATTATGAAAAAGGGATATCGGGTACAGGGTTACAGATACACCGGACCTTGGTTGGACGTCGGCCGTCCTTCCGATCTTATCGGCGCCAATAAAATGGCTGCCGACCGAAATCCCATGATTCCGGGCATGAAAAAGGAATTGGCCGGCTCATCCGTCGAAGGACCGTTTTACCTTGGTGACGGATCCGTCATGACGGGCACAATATCCAGTTCTTCATTCATTCATAAAAACTGCACCGTGGAAGATTCCGATTTGTCGAACTCACTGGTAATGGAAGGATGCACCGTAAAATCTTCCGGGCTGCATAACAGCATCCTGGGCAAAGGATGTGAAATAATGCCGGGTTCCGTCATTGAAGACTCGGTGCTCGGTGACGGTGAAAAAGTACCAGAAAACACTAAAATCATAAGAAATGAGGTGATTCATTGAAATATATCCGTTCGAGGGCTCCTCTGAGAATCGGGTTGGCCGGCGGAGGCACGGACGTAGATCCCTACGCGTCCGAAAAAGGCGGAGCCGTGTTCAACACGACGATAAACAAGTACGCATACTGTACTATAATTCCCAACGGCACCAAGAACATATCCGTGGAATCCGCGAATTACGGAATGTATGAAACATCTCTCGACGGCGGACCTCTGCCTCTCGACGGAAACATGGATTTGGTAAAGGCGGTGCTTAACCATTTTGAAATCCGGGACGGGTTCAGAATGCTTCTTCAGTCCGATTCGCCCCCGGGTTCGGGATTGGGAGGGTCTTCCACGGTCATAGTGGCCGCCATTGCCGCAGTTGCGGAATGGACGGGAGAAAAGCTGACAAGCAGCGAATTGGCAAATCTGGCATACAAGCTTGAAAGGGAAGACATCGGACTCAAAGGCGGCAAACAGGACCAGTACGCCGCGGTGTTCGGCGGATTTAATCTGATGAAGTTCAGGAACGAAGGCGTTGATGTGAACAGAATCAAAATCAAAGAACATACGCTGAACGAACTGCAATACCGTTCCGTATTGTGCTATACCGGAAAGACCCGCGAATCCGCGAACATCATCGATTCCCAGATGAAAAGGTTTGAAAAGGGAGACAACGAAGAAGCCCTGGATCTGACAAAGGAAATGGCAATGGACATGGCGATGGCTTTGGAAAAAGGCGACATTGAAGAAACGGCCCGTTTATTGGATCTCGGTTGGGATTACAAAAAACAATTTTCCGATAAAATAACAAATCCGGAAATTGACAAACTGTACAATGCCGCCAAAGATTCCGGGGCCATCGGAGGCAAGGTTTCCGGTGCCGGAGGCGGCGGATTCATGTTTTTCATATGCGATTATGACAAAAAGTTCGTGGTATCCGAGAAATTGACGAAACTCGGTGCTAAAGTAACGGATTTTATGTTTGAGCCAGAAGGTGTCGTCACATGGAGGTCGGAAGAATGAATGAGTTACTGACTGCGGAATTTGAACAGAGCGCATCTGTAATACGAAAGTTGGACACTGCAAGCGTCGTTAAAGTGGCCGATGCAATAACATCCTCGCTCAAAAAGGGCGGAAAAGCAATCTTCATGGGCAACGGCGGATCCGCCGCGGATGCGCAGCATATCGCCGCCGAATTGTCCGGACGTTACCTGATGGACCGTCCTGCCATGGCGGGTATGGCACTGTCCAATGTCGTGCCTATCACCGCGATAGGAAACGATTACGGTTACGAATTCGTATTCAAACGTCAGATTGAATCAATCTGCAATGAAAATGATATCGTCATAGGATTGTCAACGTCAGGCAATTCCGAAAATGTAATACTGGCTATTGATGCGGCAAAGGCCATCGGAGCCACAACGGTATCCTTCACAGGCAACGGAGGGAAGTTGAAAGACATTGTGGATATACCCGTCATTATAGATTCCAACGAAACTCCCAGAATTCAAGAAGGCTATTTTGTTGCATGTCACGCCATCTGCGGAATGGTCGAGCGTAATATGTACGGACCGAAAGCAGTATTCATAGACCGGGACGACACGATTTACGACGATGTCGGTTATTGCAGCAAGGCCGATGATTTCAACGTGTTCGATTACGTTCCGAAATCAATAGCGAGGCTGAACGAAGCGGGATATCTGGTAATCGTAATAACAAACCAATCCGGAATAAACAGAGGTTATTTCGATCTCGACACATTGAACGGCATCCATGATAAAATGATAAAACAGATATCTGCGGGCGGGGGAAAAATAGACGATATATTCTTCTGTCCACATCATCCTGATGAAAACTGTTCCTGCAGAAAACCTGAAATCGGCATGGGTTTGGACGCTGTCAAAAAGTACAAAATAAATCTGCGCGAATCATACATGATCGGAGATTCGGACAGGGACATGGGCTTCGGCGAAAGGCTGGGATGCAAAACAATCAAAGTCACAGACGATTTCACTTTCAAAGACGCAGTTAATAGGATTCTGGATCATTGAGTCCGCTTTCGGTTGACCATTATTCTTTCTGCAATGTTTGCAAGCGGATTTCCCAACGGTTCGCACTGTCTGAGAATGGACATCATAACGTTTTTGTCAATCTTTGACTCACCCGCTTCTCTTTTGCCGAATTTGAAAGTAATTTCTTCAATATTGACGTTTGAAGGTCCGAATTTCAACAGATCGAACAGAGCTTTGAATCCCTGCATGTCCATTTCATCACGATGTTCTCTGATAACCTGCTGATACAGTTCGGTTCTTCCTCCGAAGAATCCGCTCATTATATCCTTGGATCCTTTTTTGTCTCTCAGCCAGAGAGTGGTCATGGCCATTGTATGGGCGCCCCATGACGCAATCCATCTCATCGGAGACAGCGCAGTGCGTTCTTCTCTGATTCCGATGCACAGATCCGCCCCGTTCTTCAAACGTTCGTATGCGTACGCGACGGCTTCGGGAGGATGCTGAAAATCACAATCCATGTTGATGAAGAAATCCGTCTCACAATCCGAAATTCCCTGGAGTATGCTTGCGGACAATCCTCTGTCTTCGGGATTTCTTTCAATAAAGGAAGTCATCGGATCGTTCAATTCTTCGATAAGTTCCTTTGAACCGTCGTCGGAATTGTCATCCATGATAAGAATATGGAAATCAGGGTATAGTTCTCTGAGGCGTTTGGCCATCCTTTGTATGTTCCCCGCTTCCTTGTACGTGGGCAAAATAACAGTACATTTGGGAGCATCCATTTTTCTATCACCGATGTATCAGAAACGACTATATCATATATTCGCACACTTATTATGCAGATGGGTCGCAACCATGTATGTAATATCGCTTGTGGTTAAGAATGAATTCGGTGTCATGCAGAGAGTCATGGGCGAATTCACCAGAAACAAGATTAACGTCGAAACAATCGTCGTCGGCAAATCGGAGCAACCCGGCAAGTCGAGAATGGTCCTTTCGGTGATAGACAAGTCCGAGGCGAACACGGCAATCGGTCGTCTTGAGAAACTTCAGGACGTATACGATGCGGAACTCATCTTTGAAGAGGGACAGTCTGCGTACGCGTTGTTATCCACATCCAAAGGTAACGTCGGCGTTGTCGGAAGTTCCGAACAGGTCGACGAGATTATCGAAATGAGCGAACCGGAGAAGTATGTCTCCGCATTGAACGCTCTGTAATTATTGCGGAAGGAAATCAGATGGAAAAGGGCGAATTTATTTGGCTCAACGGAAAACTTGTGAAATGGGACGATGCGAGAATACACGTGATGTCCCACGGGTTCAACTACGGAACCGGAGTGTTTGAAGGAATAAGGGTGTATGACACGCCGAAGGGAAGATCCGTCTTCAGACTCAAGGAACACGTCCACCGCATGGTGGGAGGCTGCAAAATCATGGGCTTCGATATGGAGTTCGGCGGCAAAACCTACGGTGAAAAGGAAATCTATGACGCAGTAATGGAAACCGTGAGAAGCAACGAAATTGCGGATTATGTCAAACCCTGTATCTTCTTAAGCGGGGAAGAGGTTGGCTTGAATCCCGTAAACGTTCCTTCGAGCATGGTTATTTCCGCAATGTTCATGGGCAACTATCTGGGTGAAAGCGATAACGGCATGACGTTGATCACATCATCCTGGCAGAGACCGGACAATTTATGTTCGCCGGCTGGCGCCAAAGTGAACGGATCCTATATCACCTCCTGTCTTGCAAAGAAAGAAGCCGTACGTCAGGGTGCGGATGAAGCCGTGATGCTGAATTCCTGCGGGCATGTGGCGGAATGCACGGGGGAGAATATTTTCATCTATAAAAACGGAAAAATCATTACTCCTTTGCCCTCGGAAAGCATTCTGGAAGGCATCACGAGGAATTCAATCATCGAAGTCGCCCGTGACATGGGTTACACAGTGGAAGAAACCTTGGTGTCCCGCACACAGCTCATAACCGCCGATGAGGTATGGATGACCGGGACCGCGGCGGAAGTCGCTCCCGTCACACGGATTGACGGCAGAGTCATAGGCAGCGGCAAAGTGGGAAAAGTTTCCAAAGAAGTCGGTAAAAAATTCCACGAAGTCGTTACCGGCAAGGATCTTGCCTACGAGAAGTGGCTGGATTACGTAAATTGAAATTCTTTACCCGCCGCAAGGCGGGATTCTTCATTCATTTCCATTGATTACGTTTAACAGCAAGGATTCGAAATTGCCGATATGGTATTTCCAATCATATGTTTCCGCATGGGCTCTTGCGGCAGACCTCAGTGAAATTCTTTTTTCATCGTCATTGAGCAAATCATTCATGGCCTCGGCAAGCGCGGTGGAATTCTTTGATGGCACGGCAATGCCCCCGTCCCCGATGGTATCGGGCAACCCGTTGACATCAGATGATATAATCGGCCGACCGTAAGACATCAATTCAATTGCGGCAAGACCCAGTGATTCAAACAGAGAAGGCATGACGAAGAATTTACAGGTGCTCATCAGCAAGCCCTTCTCTTCTTCGCTCACGTATCCTTTCATTTCTATTTTGTCTTCAAGACCCAATTTCTTGATCTGTTTTTTCAATCTGGATTCTTCCGGACCCTTACCGCAGATTATCAGCTTGCCGTCAACTTCGGTCATCGCTTCCACAAGATATTTCAGTCCTTTGGTTCCAATCAGCCTCCCCAGTGACAGGATGAAATCTCCTTCTTCATCGGTGGTTTCCGGAAATGACGTAAGGCATGACGGAATCGTAGACGTCAGTTCGGACGGAATGCCTCTGGAAATCAAATCTTTGCGAACATAATCGCTTACGCACACGATGTGATCGAAAGTGTCCAGTGTTTTTCTGAATCGGTTGTCGTTTATTTTTGAAATCCGTCCGGTCAGACCCACCCCTTCCCCCCACATGTTGTGGTACGTGAAAACCTTCTTTCCCCGGTATTTTCTCAAATCGGAAGAGTAGGACGGTGCCCACCGGTAATTGAAATTGACGACGTCCGCATCAAAGGACTCCAATGTTTCCAGAACGTTTTCGGATGAAACGACAGGAGGATTGTACACGTTGATGTAACGGGATTTCAACCGCACTATACGGTAGCCTTCGTCGGCAATCTCTTCCTCCGGCGTCCCGGGAAGTCTGCTTGTCAGTATGGTAACGTCATGTCCCCGTTCGGTCAGCAAGGCGGCTGTGTCATGCATTCTTCGTTCGATTCCGCCTTTGTAAGGATAAAAAAATGGATTTATATCAACAAATTTCATACATCCAACCCCGATTTCTTCTTTTTATAGAAAGACAGTATGAAACTTATGATGATTACGGCCATCGTCATCACTATCGTAAAGGTTTGAGCCATATCCGAACTGAAGAAGACGAAGAAGAATCCGCTGAACAGCAGGATAAAACCGTACTTGAGATAACATCCCACCACTATGTAAAGCATGGATTTCTTGTAATCCCATTCATCAATGATGGATATGAACGCTCCGGCAAAAGGAATCATCGGGGCAAACCGGTTTACCAGGAATATTCTTTCATCGCTCACCATCAAAAAGTTGACGTATTTGTCCGCTACCTTTCTGATTCTTTCAGGAACCCGGATATAATCCACAATCCCGTAAAGCAGTGAAATTCCCAGAATTTCGCCTATGGATGCGGCAACCAGCAAAGAAATTCCGAATGTAAAACTGCTCGGCATATACATGAAACCGATTACGAAGAACAATTCCGGGAGGGTGGGAAAAAACACCGCGTCTATGAAGAAAATCAATGCTACAAACACGATGATGCCTATGGCACCGTGGGGACCGAACACATCCAACATCCATTCGCTTATGCTGAAGCTCAACGGTTCCCTTCCTCCAGTCTTTTCTTTTTGTTTCTTATGACTTCAGAGTACAGATCAACGGTTTTTTCAGCGGAAGCCAGAGCAGAATACGTCAATGCGGATTCACGGGAAGATTGTTTTATTTCCTCACTGGCATTCAGCCCCTTTTCTATTGCCGAAACACAATCGTTTTCACCGTTAAACAGGAATCCGTTTTCTCCGTCTTTTATTATATCTTTGAAAGCTCTGGCATTGCGACATACGCAAGGCAATCCGGAAGACATGGCTTCGAGTACGGACAACCCCTGGGTTTCAAAAGCGGAGCATGAAATAAGCATGTCTGCACCGGCATAAGCGTAAGGAAGATCCCCGTCAGGGACGAATCCCGAAAATTTCACTTTATGTTCAAGACCCATTTCGGAAACCAATTCTTTCAGTTCCTCTTTCTGGGGACCGTTGCCGACTATCACCAATTCGGCGTCGATATCTTTCATTGCACGTATGGCCATGTCGATTTCTTTTTCAAAAGAAATACGGCCGACGTGAAGAATTCTTTTGACGTCGTTTTTAAGATGGAATTTCTTTTCGAATCTGTTCTCGTCCAACCCCGGGCGGAACACGTCGGTATCTATACCTGTGGGTATGGTAACGAGCGATCGCATATCTTTGACATAATCCGTCAATTCTTCGCCGATGGGTTCCGTCGGAACAATCACCGCATCCATTCTTTTCATTACGTTTTTGAGATAGATCCAAATCAAACGGTCCAAAACATCCTTGGAAAGTTTGATCGGAGAATATTTGTGGGCAACCTCGCCGACCATGGTGTGAAACGTCATGACAACCGGTATTTTCAGAAAATGGGCCAACATCAACCCTCTCACGGCCATGGTGGCGACGCCGTGAACATGCAGAACGTCAAAATTCAAAGATTCAACGCGTTCACGGTCAAGAGAAGGCAAAACGGGAACGAAATATCCCTGATAAGATTTCAGTCTGACCGAGCGTATCCAAAGCACTTTGGAATCTTCGGTGCGTTCATCCTTTCCCGGGTCGGGTGCGACAACCCACACATCATGACCCAGTTCTTCCAAAGATCTGCGAATCATCGTGACTGAAGTGACCACTCCGTCCCTTGTCGGATAATAACTGTCGGTCATCAGTGCTATTCGCATGTTGTTGTACCTTCTTACCGTGACGTATACTCTCAATTCTTAATAAAGTGAGTATATGAAGATTCTTCGGAAGAAATCGCCATAACAGATTCACAACATGTTCTGATGTTTGCGAATTACTGATATATTGAGATATCATTGTCCTGCCATGGAGGAACTCCCCGAGAATGTTTCGGCAGTATCGCGTTTGTCGATATTCCTGAAACGTCCGATGATAACGATACTTCTTGTCGGAATTATCATACGCGCCGTACTCATACCCCTTCTTACATACAATTACGATATAGCGTTCTGGGCAACTACGATCCAACATGCGCAATCAAACAACGGACTTTACAATTTAGAAGGTTATTTTTACACTCCGGTCTGGGGATATATGTTAAGCTTCCTGGGACTGATTGGAAATTTCGTATTCGGGATATCTTCCTACGGAACAATGGCCGACGGTCTGCTGGCATCCCTTGGAGCGGATTGGGAATTTTACGGCGTGATGACCGTTTCGCCGGAATTCAGTATTCTCGTGAAATCATTCCTCTCCGTATTTGATGTCATATGCGCATACCTCATTTATACAATCGTCAAGAGATTCGGATATTCCGATCGCAAAGCAACAATGGCTTTCGGATTATGGTTCCTGTGCCCCATTGTAATTTACACATCGGCCGTCCATGGAACTTTCGATAACATTTCCGTTTCATTTTTGCTTTTGTCTTTCCTGTTGGCCATGGACCGGAAATATATGTTGGCGGGAACTTCTTTCAGCATTGCGGCGCTGACCAAATTTTTCCCCGCTTATCTGGCCTTCATGTTGCTGGCATATGTTCTGAGAACGAACAATGAACGCAATTCGAAAGCAAAAGCGATACTCAGTGTCGCCGCGGGAGTTTTGATTACGGCATTTTTAATACTTATCCCTCAGATTATGACAGGATACGCGTCTGAAGCTTTCGGTTTTGTGTTTGACCGTGTATCCTCCATTCAGAATGATGCGGATTCGTTATGGGATTTTATTGCGACAAACGGTATGTTAATCGTATTGTTATTGCAACCTTTGGCTTTTGCACTTCTTGGGGTCATGGCTTACAAGGCATATAAAGCGGAAGAGAGCAAATTCAATGAAACCTTCATGCTTATGTTCTTATTGAGCGCCACCGCAATATTCCTGTGGACCCCTGCCCCGACGTATCTTCTGCTGACAATACCGTTTTTGATATTCGTTGTCGTGACAGCCGAGTCCGAATCTCAGAAAAGGTACATCATCCCCCTGATACTGCTGTTCGTATCGACGACGCTGTATTCCCTGACCATGCATAGCTTCTCCATATTGTTCCAGAGTTCCGTTTATATGGAACTCGTTTCCGCCGAAACGATATTGAACGGAATCGAATGGATGTCTCATATCATATCTGCGGGATTGACAAGACAAACGGCATTGAATTTAGTGATGGGGGCGCTGGAGACTTTGGCAATCTATTCAGTGTTCTTGGTATACATCATTAATCACATCACATCCAAAAAACGGAGGTCCGATTGTGTTGGACAATAAAAATATCATAGCCGCAATCGCTGTGGTACTTATTGCCGCAATGTTTGTGGGAGAAGTGGCGATATACGTCAAAAATCCCTATTCTTATGATGCGGACGTTGTTTGGGACGAAGAGAGTTTGGAATACACTCTGACGGCTTCGAACAACATCACTTACGACCTCCTGGTTCTGGATAACGAAGATTCTGTCCCGGTAACAGAACTTATTATATGCAGTAACGGAAGCGGCTATTTTGACAGGATAGTGAATGAGCTGACAATCCGAAACTTCAGTAATGTGATTATGACCGATTCAGAGAATATTGCGGATATGATGGATGAGCCCGAAGGAAAGGCTATATTGATTCCGTACGGAGTGTTTCCTAAGGAAATTTATAACGGCAATTCCACGGATCCGTTGATGGAATGGTTCGCCGGCGGAGGTTCGGTATTCTGGTTCGGACATATGCCTTCCAACGGATATGTGAACGAGGAATATCTTACGCCACTGGGATTGTCCGAAGATGATTTCTGCACAAAGGAAAATTATTCATCCCTTCCGTCAGGAATGTTTTGCAAACCTTTGAGTCTGAGAAACAGCCTTGTTTACAATGGGTTGAAAGCGGATGCCGGAACACCTCTGGCATACGTATCCGACGACGGCTTCAGTTCCATCACCTCAAAGAAAGTTTTGAACGGGTCGCTTACCGTGTTTGCCGGCGGGCATACCTATGAAAATTCAATGGATTGCGCACAACTGATATCCGCGGGCGTAACAGCCGACAGTGTACTGTCGAAACACGTAACCGGAGAAGTCAGAGGTTCAATCACGGAATCCGTGGTGTTCGGTACTGAGATCATTCCCGAAAACAATTCTGTTTATGTGTACATGGGCGGATACTATATCGTATTCGGAAAAAGGTTCTGACATTTGATAACAAGTTCCAAATCGTTATTATATCAAATATTAATCACAACGTTATGCCTGTCCCAAAGAAACTGTCTTTGCTGCTAGCCGCCATCGTTGTCGTAATCTCCGCACTGAGCGCTGATTGGATGTGGTTCGGTGTAGCTTTGGTAGGCATCGCCGTGGTAATGTATCCCGGAAGAAAGGATGATTTCAGATACAATCCGATTCTTCTATGGACCGCATCGGCACTGTTGTTCATTCAAATAATATTGGGGATATTGATTTTTGCAGATTTTCATGCAAAATCCTTTTGGATAGTTTCACTGGCTATACAAACATGCATCTGTGCGGTTTACGGATACATGCTTGCGTTGCTGATTGACAGGTTCACGAGCATAAAACTCTCCGAACGCTGGATATTGATGTTTTCATTGTTGTTCGCTTTGACAGTATCGGGAATTTATCTGTTTTTCCAATTTGCATCTCTTTATGCGGCAGGATATCCTGTGTTCAACTATGAACTTCAGGGAGTGGTTTCCAACGAAGAGAGAATATGGATGAACCTGCAGCTGATGTATCCTCCCACTGTGGCGACGTTTGTTTCAATCTTTGCTGTTTTGATACTTAGGCATTGGACGAAGCACAACAATTTATCCTTCAAGGAGGCGAATGCCCATGAATGAACGCCACAGCAATTTGCTGGTGGATCTTGTATGCACGATATCCTTCATTGTACTGATTGCAATGACGATAGAATCCCACTTCGGCAACGTTCGAACCGGATATCAGATAAACACAGGTCTGTTCACTGCCTTTTTCTGTCTTGTTCCCATGCTGTTCCGCCGTTTCAAAATAATGACATTGCCGTTGGCGTTCGTCGTGGCAATCGAAATAGCGATTTTCCTTCACGGCTACGGGGTGTTGATGCTGAGTTATGATAATCTTTCATGGTATGATTCAGTAACGCATACAATATCCTCCATCGTTGTCGGTCTCTGCGTGTTCTACGGTCTGATGGCCGTGAACAAAGCGGATGACAAAGTCAATCTGGGACGAAACGGGATGTCCATATTCATTATTCTCATAATGCTGTCATTCAGCGTTTACTGGGAAGTTTTCGAATTGATAGTCGATATGCTGGCGGGAACAAACATGCAGTACAGTCCTTTCGATACCATGAGGGATATGATTTCAAACACGTTCGGAGGGGTCGTGGTCGCTTTGTACGTAAGGTGGTTCCTCAAAAAATGCCCGGATTATGACGTAATCGAATCGTTTGATATACATCCCCGCCTGGTCAAAATGGCCGCGCATTCAAGCAAGGACCAATAATTAAGATAATTAATTTATATAAGCAGACGATAGCAAGTTCTGCTCTCAAGAGCCGATGATTGATGAAGGTCAATGACCGGAAAGAGGTATCAAAATGTCTATATTCGTTAAATTTGAGACACCGAAGGAACTTTCTGACAAAGCATATCAGCTTGCCGAAATCGCAAGAGACAGCGGCAAAGTCAAGAAAGGAACAAATGAAGTTACAAAAGCAGTCGAACGCGGAGACGCCGCAATGGTCATCATGGCCGTTGACGTGACTCCTCCGGAGATTCTCGCACACATTCCCGCACTCTGTGAAGAGAGGGGTGTTGCGTACGTTTACGTTCCCAGCAAAGCCGAACTCGGCAATGCCATAGGACTTGAGAAACCCACCGCTTCAATTGCGATAATCGATGTCGGAAAGGGAAAACAGCTCTCCGAAGACGTTGCAAAGGCAGTCGAAGAACTCAAAAACTGATGGTGATCTGAATGGTTAACACTGACAGCATCCCCGCGGAGGTCGTTGAAATCATCGGCCGCACCGGGATGACCGGTGAAGCCACCCAGGTCAAAGTCCGCGTATTGGACGGAAGGGACAAGGGAAGGATTATCACCAGAAATATTATGGGTCCCGTCAGAATGGGCGACACTCTCATGCTGAGAGAGACTTCCAGAGAAGCCAGAAAACTCGGATCGAGGTGATGACGGTGGTCGAAATAAGAAAATGTTCATTCTGCGGCTCCGACATAGAACCCGGAACCGGTAAAATGTTCGTCAAAAGAGACGGAACCATTCTGCACTTTGACAACAACAAATGCTACAAGAACATGATAGAGCTCAAGAGGGTTCCCAGAAGAACCGCATGGACTCAGAAAGCCATGGAAGAAAAAGTCGCACGCCTCAAGGTCGAAGAAAAGCGTGCCGGCGAGGAATGATTTTCATGGCCATGGAAAGAACCTACCTGATGATCAAACCCGACGGAGTCCAGCGCGGACTCTGCGGGGCCATCGTTTCCAGGTTCGAGAACAAAGGGCTCAAGATTCTCGGTATGAAGATGATGGCGATTCCCCGCGAAGTCGCGGAGTCCCATTACGGCGAACACAAGGACAAAAAGTTCTTCGGTTCCCTCATCGATTACATAACGTCAGGGCCGGTTCTCGTAATGGTGCTCGAAGGCGACAACGCCGTCTCCGTATGCAGAACACTCATGGGTCAGACGAACCCTCAGGAATCCGCCCCCGGCACAATCCGCGGCGATTACTGCATGGTTACGGGCGTGAACATAATTCACGGATCCGACTCCGTTGAGTCGGCCGAAAGGGAAATATCTATATTCTTCAAACCCGAAGAGTTAGTTGAGTATACCAGAGATTCCGACAAGTGGATTTACGAGTAATCAAACATCTTTCACTCAAACCATTTATTCGACCGATGATGGGGGAACACGGGTTAACATGGGGATAAGGCAACCCGTGGTCAGCGTGTTGGGTCACGTGGACCACGGAAAAACAAGACTTCTCGACAGAGTGCGCGGTACGACGGTTCAGTCCAGAGAAGCGGGAGCCATCACCCAGCACATCGGTGCCACCGAAGTTCCCATTGACCACATCTATCGAATGTGCTCAACCATTATAGGGAAACAAAAATTCAACGTTCCCGGTTTACTTTTCATCGACACTCCGGGACATCAGGCCTTTATGACACTTCGTGCCAGAGGCGGTTCCCTTGCGGACCTTGCCGTGTTGGTCATCGACATAAAAGAAGGTCTGATGCCCCAAACAATCGAATCCATAAGGATTCTCAAACAATATAAAACCCCCTTTGTGATAGCACTGAACAAAATCGATACGATTCAGGGTTGGATCAGCGAAGAAGGGCGTCCATTTGTGATTTCGGAGAAAATGCAACAGGAACATACTTTGGAAATGTTCAATGAACGGTTGTACCACGTCATTTCCCAAATGGCTCAGGAAGGCATTTCTTCCGACAGATATGATCGCATCGACGATTTCACAAAGACTGTGGCACTGGTCCCCATAAGCGCAAAGGAAGGGGAGGGAATTCAGGATCTGATGCTTATTCTTATAGGACTGGCACAGAGATTCCTTGAATCCAGGTTGGAAAAGGGAGAAGGTCCGGGAAAAGGAACCATTCTAGAAATGAAAGAAGAAAGAGGCCTCGGCAAAACTTTGGATATCATTCTCCACTCCGGAACTCTCCGCAGAGGGGACATGGTTGCTTTGGGCACAAGAGGCGCTCCGACCGTCACAAGAATCAAAGCAATCCTGAAACCGAAACCCCTGGACGAAATCAGAGATCCCAGGGACCGTTTTGATTCCGTAAAAGAACTCAGCGCGGCGGCCGGTGTCAAAATATCCTGTCAGAGCGTCGAAGGGGTGATTGCCGGAGCTCCGATAGTCGTGGTTGACGGACCCGACGACCCGTTGATTGACACTATAAAAGAAGAATCCAGAATAAAAGTGGAAATCGGAGATGTCGGTGTCACAATCAAAGCCGATGCCGTGGGTTCACTGGAAGCTTTGGCCTTTGAAGCGAACAAAGCGGGAATCCCCATACGTAAATACGGGATAGGCGAAATCACGAGACGGGACATCGTCGAAGCCGCTTACGGAGAACCGGAACACAGCGTCATTCTGGGATTCAATGTGGAAATGTCCAAAGACGCAGAACTCGAACATCACAATCAACCCATCAGTGTATTCACAAACCCCATCGTTTACCAACTGATAGACGAATACGTTCTTTGGAGAGACGAATCGAAAAAGAAAACCGAGATTGACAAGCGTGCGGAGTTTTCGTTCCCCGCAAAGGTATTGCTGCTCCCCAATTGCACCTTCAGAGTCAGCAAACCGGCCATAGTCGGTGTGAGAGTGTTGGCGGGGAAAATCCGGCCGGGTTCAAAACTCATAACATCCTCCGGCGTGGACGCGGGAAGGATACGGAGCATCCATTCCGGCGAAGATTCACTCAAGGAAGCGTCCCAGGGCGAAGAAATCGCCATAGGATTGGACGGGGTTACTGCGGGAAGGCAGATCAACGAAGGTGACGAATTATATGTCGATCTGACGGAATCCTCCGTTTTACAACTGGCGGAACTGGATTTGACCGGCGACGAAAGAGACACTTTGGAAGAGACGCTGGCAATAAAAAGAAAAGAAGATCTATTCTGGGGGATGTAATGAAATACACTCCTGAGAATGTTTTGAGGGACGATCCCTACAACATGGCAGGGGGCATTTACGATTTCATCGATGATTTAAACAATGCGATGGAAACGCCCATAGAGTACGAACAGGAATTTGACGACATCATAATCTGCGGAATGGGCGGTTCGGCCATCAGCGGAGACGTTCTTGTGGATTGCATGTACAACCTCTCAAAGCATTCCGTCATCGTACAACGTTTTCCCGAACTTCCCGAATGGGTCGATGAAAGAACTTTGATAATCGTGGCCAGTTATTCCGGCAATACCAGAGAGACATTGGCACTATATGACGAAATACATGAAAAAAATCTCAGGGTGGTCGTAATAACCGCCGGAGGAATGCTTTTGGAAAGAGCCGAAGCCGACGGGCATTATATTTTGAAAATGAAGTCCGGAATCCAGCCCAGATGCGCCACCGGATATTCACTGGGTCTGATGTTTGCACTCATGGATCATGTGGGAGACACATCCTTCAAGACAACAGTAAAACGATTCACTCCCAAACTGAACAAATTCAGGGATGAATTGGCGAGCAACCGCAGCGTGGCATGGGAAGTGGCAAGAAGAATCAACGCACGCACTCCCATAATATATTCCACCGTGGAGTTGGCATCGTCCGCCACGAGATGGAAGTCCCAAATCAATGAAAATTCAAAAATGATGGCGTTCTCAGGCCTTATGCCGGAGTTCAATTACAATGATGTCTCCGGATGGTCCGAAGGTTCCGTGAGAGAATCCTGCGTTCCTCTTTTCCTTTGTGAAGAGAAGATGCCGAAAATCCGAAAGAAAGCGATGTATGCCGCAATCGATGTTCTGAAGACTTATGACGTTGAGCCCATGGTGGTGAACATACGCGGCCGCTCGGTGGTGGAAAAATTGCTCCGTGGCATAATGATCGGAGACTACGTATCGTTGTATTTGGCATATCTCAACGGAGTGGATCCCAGCGAAGTCGCTTCCATCTCGGAATTGAAGGTACGTTTGGCGGATCTTCTGCCTTACCCCAAAGCATGGACACGGAAGAAAAAATGATTTTTTCCGTTTTATAAAAACAATCTGCCTTCTTTATAGAAAGATATATAAGTCGGTCTTTAATAAGTCCGACCTACAGGTGTTCAAATGGTAGATTTTAAAACTATCGTCAATGACGTCAAGACCGGTAAATCCTACAACGTTGCCGTGTCAGGCCACCATGCGAACTCTTTGATTGGTAAAAACATTGGAGAGGTCGTAGATGGTATATTCGTAGGTCTCCCCGGTTATAAGCTCAAGATAACAGGCGGAAGTGACGGAAACGGCACTCCCATGAGAAAAGATCTCCCCGGCGGCGTGAGAAGGAAACTTCTCCTGTCGGACGGACTCGGTTTCCACGAGAAACGTCATGGCGAGAGAAAAAGAGTAGCCATCCGCGGAGCGACAATCACCGCGGACATTGTACAGATCAACATGGCTATCGCCGAGTACGGACCTAAATCTGTAGAGGAGTCCCTCGCGCCCAGTGAGCCTCCCGCGGAGAACTGATGAAGGTTCCAAGGCAACCCGAGGCAAACATCGGGATGATCGGTCACGTGGATCACGGAAAAACAACTCTCACGAGAGCCCTTTCCGGATTTTGGACGGACCGTCACTCCGAGGAAGTCAAGAGAGGTATTTCGATACGTCTCGGGTACGCGGATGCGGCGTTCTACAAGTGTCCCGACTGTCCGGGTTCCGCCGCTTACGGAAATCAGAAGAAATGCCCCAATTGTGATGCGGAAGCAGAATTTCTGCAGGCCGTTTCCTTCGTGGATGCTCCGGGTCACGAAACCCTGATGGCGACCATGCTGTCCGGCGCCGCACTCATGGACGGTGCTTTGCTGCTGATCGCAGCCAACGAAAAATGCCCTCAGCCTCAGACAAAGGAACATCTCATGGCTTTGTCCATAATAGGCATCGAGCGCATTGTCATCGTGCAGAACAAGATAGACATCGTTACCAAGGAACAGGCCATTGAGAATTACAAACAGATAAAAGAGTTTGTGAAAGGCACCGTTGCCGAAAACGCGCCCATTGTTCCCATATCCGCAAACCACGGCGTAAACATCGACATGCTCATAGAAACGATTCAGACCCACATCATCCACAAGATGGAAAGAGACACGGAATCCGCTCCGCTCATGCATGTGGCCCGTTCTTTCGACATCAACGCCCCCGGTACGGAACCGAAAGATCTCAAAGGGGGAATCATCGGAGGCACTCTGATTCAGGGAACTCTGAAAATCGGGGATGAAGTCGAAATCGTCCCGGGAAAAAGAACCCAGGACGCAGGCAGAATCGTATACGAAAAGATATCCGCAAAGATTACCACTTTGGAAGCCGGCGGACAATCCGTCGATTCCGTGGGGCCCGGCGGTTTGATTGCCATAGGCACGGAACTGGATCCGTCAATAACCAAATCCGACGGTTTGACCGGAACCATGTTGGGAAAACCCGGCGGACTTCCTGCCGTAGTGAACGAATTCACCATGAAAACCGTCCTTATGGACCGTGTCGTCGGTTCCTCGTCCGAACTGAACGTGGATGACATCAAAAGCAACGAGCCTTTGATGTTGAGCGTGGGAACGGCCACAACCGTGGGCGTGGTCAAGAGCGCAAGGCCGGATTTGGCCGAAGTGACGCTCAAGATACCCGTCTGCGTGATGCCGGGCCAAAGAGTGGCAATATCCAGAAGAATCTCCAACAAGTGGAGATTGATAGGTTACGGTATCATCGAGTGATGCTGTATGGCCATCGACGTCATTCTTGACACGAACGCATTGTTGATGCCCTTCGAAATAAGGATGAATCTGGATCTTGAGATACGGAGAGTGCTCGGCGAGGTGCGTTTCATAGTGCCTGGGCCGATAATCGGCGAACTCAAACATCTTAAACACAAATATTCTCAGGTGGCTTTGGAACTTGCGAGACGTTATGAAATAATGCAGACCGAAGCGACCGGCGATGCCGCGATAATGGAATTGGCTGAACGGACCGGAGCCTTCGTGCTGACCAATGACAAAGAACTGAGGGACAAACTCCGTAAAAAAGGAGTCCCTCTGGTTTATCTGCGTTCGGGAAATCACCTGGTGGCGGAATTCAGATAAGGGGTTTCGGCGGATCTTCCGGCGGTTCCCCTTTCCATTCTTCTTTTCCGGTTTCTTCCAATCTCTCTTTTACCAATTTCTTTCCGGTTTCGCTCACGCCGTAAACGGGAACTTTGTTTCCCGCAATGACGATATCACGGTTTTTCGCTTCCTGTCTCAATGTCGCGGAAGCGCAGGACGTGATTACGTCACATGTATCAAACAATGTGACGGCGTCTTTGTAAGTGACGCCCGAAGTGTGCACCGCCATCACTATGGCGGCGGAACCGTAGGCATCCCTTATACTCAAAGCGTCGGCGGCGTCGCAGACAGTGACGGCAACGTTCCGGAATCCCATGGAATATGCTTTGCCGAGTCCGGCAAGCATGTCAATCTCGGCCGTCTCGGGATCCAATACGAAATCTTTTCCGACGGCGTCGATGACAGTTTTCAACGGAGCGGTCTCAACGACCGCGGATATGCGTCCGCAGAGTCCTTGGACTATTTCAGGGTCGGTCACGACGGCGGTGCCACATCCGTCCGAGACTATCACGGCGGCGTCAATGAGATCTTTTCTGAGCGCGGTGCTCAGTATCTCGGAAATTCCGAAGGAAAGGAAATCGGGCATACGCACCGTCCTGTTTTCGGTAAACAGGCCGAAATCATCGATTCTGAACTGTATGTTTTCCCGTATGGATTCTTTATCGAGTTTTTTAATGCCTCTGTGTTTCCCGAACAGAGGGCAAACATCAATCTGCGGTTCACCGATTTCGACGATTTTTCCGTTTTCCACGACCACCCGGGCCTTTCCGAGACACTCCATGACGTGCCGGGACATATTCACTCCATGATTTCGATGGTGTTTATGATGACGTTCTTGGAGGGAGCGTCATTGCGGCCGGTTTTGACTTTGCCGATTGCGTCAACGACGTCCATGCCCTCCACGACCTCACCGAATACCGGGTGGGCGTAAGGCGTCGAGGGGTTTTCTTTGTCGAGATAATTGTTATCCACGGTGTTTATGAAGAACTGGCATCCTCCGGTGTTGGGACGTCCAGTGTTCGCCATGGCAATGGTTCCGCGGACGTTGGAGTGCCCGGTACCGAATTCGTCCTGAATGTTGTATCCGGGACCGCCGGTTCCGTCTCCTTTGGGGCAACCTCCCTGAATCATGAAGTTATCAATGACCCTGTGGAACTTGACGCCGTCATAAAAACCGTCTTTTGCGAGTTTGATGAAATTGCCGGTGGTGATGGGCATGTCTTTGTACAGTTCGATGGTAATGTCGCCCATGGATGTGCGCATGATTGCTTTAGTCATAGCCCACGGATATCCCGCGGATAATAAAAACTGTTGCGACGATCACAAGACCAATCATTATGTCAATCAACGACAATCACAAGACCAATCATTATGTCAATCAACGACAATCACAAGACCAATCATTATGTCAATCAACGACAATCACAATACTATGACTTCGGGTACTCTTATGATATTGGGCTGTCCCATTCTGGAGGATGAGTTGGTATACGGCATCATGAATGATGATGAGAAAAAGGATATACTACTCATTGAAACGGAACCCTCGCAAAGTCTGATAAGAAAATTTGAACGGAACATAATCCCGTATACCGTGATGAATGAAAACGAATTCCTCGCAAACGGAACGAAAGGAAAATCCTCGGGATTTTCCATAGTAATCAAAATGCTGGATATGGCATTGCACCGCGAACCCGAAATTCTCCGCAAAAAAATCGAAGAGGAAGTCATGAAATTCTCCGAAGTGAGCGACGTCATGGCACTGTACTACGGGATGTGCGGAAATTACGGCTGGGACATCACGGAATGGGCAAAAGAAAACAATCTTTGCCCCGTGCTGGTGTTCCGTGACAGAAAGGGAAACGTCTGTGACGACTGCGTCGCGGTTGCCGTGGGAGGAACGGAAAAATACCGGGAACTTCTGAGAGCCCATACGGGCAGAATGTATTTCACCCCCGGGGTGGCAGTAAACTGGAATGATTTTCTTGCGGCGAACGAAATGTTCGGTGGTTGTTGGGGAGGCAGCGTCGAAAGACTGAAGTGGATTTTTGAACAGTGCAATTACGACTCCGTCGTGCAGATTGACACAGGACTCGGAGATTATGAGGAGATGTGCAAATCCACAAAAGAATTCGCAGATACTTACGAGTTCAGAATAATCGAAGCGGAAGACTATTGGCCGGACCTGTATCCTGCCCAAAAATTATACAATGATGCCAAGAATGCCATGAATTCGGAACAATCCGGCAAATAAAATAAGATCCGACACCTTTTCACAGGTGTCGGAGTTTGGGTTTGATTCATCCTTTGTAATCGGGGTTGAACGGACAGACTTCCTTCAGACACACGCTGTTCTTTTCGGAAACGAAGCAGGTGATCTTTTCGGGCATCTCCATTTTGACTCCCAGGTAGTCTTCGAAGAATTTGGCCGCCACGGGAACCGCGAGATAGGTATCTCTCTTGCAGCATCTCGGTCCGCCGTACTGAGCGATGGTTGAAAGACAGTTGGAAACCATAATCTGGTCTTTGCTCCAAATCTCTCCGGCAAGAGGTCCGTCTTTGGTTATGATGCTGAATGCGATTCCGCAGCCCAAAGCCGCGCCGCAGGATCCCCAGTGTCCGCAGACCGCCGCAGGAATGATCGAACCGCGTTTGTGCGCCAGGTTCAAAGCCGCAGGAAGATCCAATTCTCCGCCGCTGTTCTTGTATGCGGTAAGAACCGCAAAAGGCACCAAAACATGGTGAACGGGTCCGTGGAACGGCACGCCGGGGTATTCCATCATTATTTTCATAAGGTCGATCGGATTTTTGGATTTGGACTCAAGGCACATGGCCATCGCTCTTTCAATCGGATCGTTGCTTTTGATATCGGGACAGATTTCATCCAAGTTAGTCATATGAAAATCGAATCAACGTCGTTGATATATAACAAAATCCTTAATTTTCATGTATAAATTGTAAAGAGATTAACAGCAAACAATGTGAAAAAAATGAACCCGGGCAATAAGTGGATTCTTTACGAATTATGACGACGAGTCACGGTTATATCGGTTTGTCACTTTCACAAAAGATTGGGAAATATGAAAACGGAACAGTGAGCTTTCCAAGAGAATCAAAGAAAAAAATGTCCGTCGCCCGTGAACCGTTAGGGCCACGCTGAACGCAACCGGTATCACGGGACTTTCAGGATGATTCAACACGGTACCGGCGTATTTAATTCTGACCGATTCGGTTTTATTCGTACGGTTATCAATCATCGCATATTTTCAAGGAGGATTTACGAACAACCGTCCAAAAGTATGGAATTCCCCGTATAAATTTACCTGAAATATTGTAAAACGTTACTTTTTGTTAAGACATATGCCGAATTTAAATACGAATTGATAAATATAAGTTCACTTTGAACCTGATATGAGTAACAACATAGAAGGGTTCAAACCCAACAAACTGACGCTAATAACGTTGCTCTTTTCTTCAATGATCATTCTTATGGGTGCTGCCGCGGTCGCACCCGCATTAAAACCGATAAGCGACGCTTTCCCGGGAGCCCCCATGGTAACCGTTTCCCTTGTAGTGACGTTACCCGCCGCAGCCGTGGCCGTCACAGGCATGGCCATGGGATATCTTGCCGACCGGTTCGGAAAGGTTAAGGTGTTCATCGCATCGGTTGCAATCTTCACCGTTGCAGGTCTGTCGGGATATTTTCTCAATACGCTGGAATCCGTTCTTGTAGGACGTTTCATTTTGGGTGTAGGCATAGCCGGCATATCCACAACCACCACCGCACTGACCGCCGAATACTATTCGGGCGCAATCAGGGCAAAAGTGATCAGTTATCAATCGGCCGCCATGGGTATCGGAGTACTGTTTCTGGAAACTATCGGAGGATCTTTGGCGGATGTGGGATGGCAGGAACCGTTCCTGGTATATCTGATCGGTCTTCCCATTCTTTTGCTGGCACTGTTGTCAATGAGGGAACCTGAGAAGGAAATATACAATGACGGGATGGTATCACAGCCGGATATACCCAACAAACGTCTGAAGGTGGCGCTCTGTTACGTTATGATATTTGCGGCAATGTTCCTGATGTTCGTTCTTCCCACGAATTTACCGTATCATCTGGCGGATCTGGGATTCAGTCTGACGATATGCGGTCTTATGCTCGGTGTGCTGGGTATGACACAGGCGGCTTTCAGTCTGATCTATTCCCGTTCCTCGAATAAACTGAATGACAAAGGCGCATATTCCGTGGCTTTATCACTGATAGGCGCGGCCTATGTCGCATTGTATTCGTCGAGTGTTATTGCGATAACGTTCTCGATGATATTGGTTGGCGTGGGTATGGGACTGATAACCATGACGGTACTCGGCAGTCTGTCGCATTATTCACAAGCGGGAGGTTCCGGAAAAATAATGGGAGGGTATTCGGTGGCTCTCAACCTGGGTACCTTTTCGTCATCTCTTGTCATAACACCGTTTATTGAAGCAACGGGATCGTATTTTGACACCTTCTTGTATATAGGATTGTTCGTGTTGGCTATATGCGTTGTATCCGTACTGTATGCGGTATATACCACAAGG